>FWPU01002306.1_pt1 | contig 53403 bp, 48 predicted proteins | sample 2228361 | NCBI WGS metagenome assembly FWPU01 (sample SAMEA103939777, study PRJEB20133) | metagenome | reverse complement strand
TCATGCCCCCTTCCCTTCGGCAGGCCCAGGGCTGGCCCTGAGCTTCCCCAACGGGGGAAGGGGGTAGGGGAATGGGGACTGAACAATGATGTTTTTTGCAATTTAATCGCAGGCAACGTTTATCTGGAGAACTGATGGTATGAATGAGACCGCACGTATCACCCTGCATCCCGAATTGACCATCGGCGCGGTGGACCCGCGCCTCTACGGCTCCTTCATCGAACACCTGGGCCGGGCGGTGTACGGAGGCATCTACGAACCGGACCATCCCACGGCCGATGAGGAGGGCTTCCGCACCGACGTGCTGGAGCTGGTGCAGGAGCTCAACGTCCCCATCGTCCGCTACCCGGGGGGCAACTTCGTCTCGGGCTACAACTGGGAGGATGGCATCGGCCCCAAGGAGGAGCGCCCCCGTCGGCTGGAGCTGGCCTGGCGCACCATCGAGACCAACCAGTTCGGCACCAACGAATTCGTGGCCTGGTGTCGCAAGGCCCACACCGAGCCCATGCTCGCGGTCAATCTGGGCTCTCGGGGGTTGGACGCGGCCCGCAACCTGGTGGAATACTGCAATCACCCCGGTGGCACCTACTGGAGCGACCTGCGCCGCCGCCACGGATACCCGGAACCCCACAGGGTCAAAGTCTGGTGCCTGGGCAACGAGATGGACGGCCCCTGGCAGATCGGCCACAAGACCGCCGACGAGTACGGCCGACTGGCCGTGGAGACCGCCAAGGTCATGAAGTGGGTGGATCCCTCCATCGAGCTGGTGGCCTGTGGCAGCTCCAACCGCAAGATGCCCACCTACCCCCAGTGGGAAGCCACAGTGCTGGAGCACACCTACGAGCACGTGGAGTACCTCTCCCTGCACACCTACTACGGCAACCGCAACGGCAACACAGCCAACTTCCTGGCCAAATCCCTGGACATGGACCGCTTCATCGCCGAGGTGGCCGGCATTTGCGACTACGTCCAGGCCAAGAAGCGCAGCAAGAAGAAGCTCTACCTCTCCTTTGACGAGTGGAACGTCTGGTACCACTCCAACGCCGCGGACCGGCAGTTGGAGCCGTGGCAGATCGCGCCACCCCAGCTGGAGGATGTCTACACCTTCGAGGATGCCCTGCTGGTGGGCTGCATGCTCATCACCCTGCTCAAGCATGCGGACCGGGTGAAGATCGCGTGCCTGGCCCAACTGGTCAACGTCATCGCGCCCATCATGACCGCCAACGGCGGCCCGGCCTGGCGCCAGACCATCTACTACCCCTTCTACCACGCGGCCCGCTACGGTCATGGCCAGGCTTTGCACCTGGCCCCTGGCTCGCCCGTCTACCATGATGACGAGTTCGACGCCGTCCCCTACCTGGAGGCGGTGGCCACCCACGACGAAGCCGGCGGGGCCCTGACCATCTTTGCGGTCAATCGCCACCTGGAGAAGCCGCTGCCCCTGGTGGGCGATGCCCGTCACTTTGCCGGATATCGGGTAGTGGAACACATCACCCTGACCCATTCCGATCTCAAGGCCACCAATACCCGGGAGTGCCCCGATCGGGTGGTGCCCCAGGCCAACGGCAACGCCATCCTGCGGGACGGCCGCCTGGAGGCCCTGTTGCCCGCAGCCTCCTGGAACGTCATCCGCCTGGCCCAGAGATAAGCCAGGCGGACGGCCCGGAGTGCAACATCCGGCGGTGATGTCGGTCACGCACCCTGACTTAACCTTAACCGGAGCCCGGCCCTCCCACCTGCACTTCGATGAGGTGGGGGCCGGGCTCTGCCAGTGCGGCGGAGAGGACCCGGTTGAACTCCTCCGCGCTGGCGGGCCGGCTGGCCGGCACGCCCATCCCCCGGGCCAGGGCCACCCAATCGATGGCCGGCGCCGTCAGATCCAGCAGCGCCCTGGCCTTGGGGCCCCCTACCTCCGCGCCAACCCGCCGCAATTCTCCCTGCAAAATGGCATACGCGCCATTGTTGAAAAGCACCGTGACCACATCCAACCCTTCCCGGGCCTGGGTCCACAGGGCCTGCAGGGTGTACATGGCCGACCCATCGGCCTCCATGGCAAGCACCCGGCGGTCGGGGCAGGCCACAGCCGCGCCGGTGGCCACGGGTAGCCCCTGGCCGATAGCTCCGCCCATGACGCTGAGCCAGTCGTGGGGGGGCGCGCCCAGGGTCCACGCCTCCGCGTTGCGCCCCGAGGTGATGGATTCATCTGACACAATGGCTTCCTCGGGCATGAGGGCTGCCACACTGCGCCAGACCTTCTCCAGGGTGAGCTCGCCGGTGGGCAGGGTGGGCCGTTCCGCCGGATAGCGGGGGCCGGTGTAGGCGGGCGCGGCCACGGCCTCGGCCAGGGCATCCAGCGCAGCCAGGATGTCCTCCTCCAGGGTGGCCAGGGTGTGGAGTGTGCACTCGGGCGGCGCCAGCAGACTCGGCTGGTCCGGATAGGCGAAGAAGGCGACGGGCGGCTGCGGATCAGGTGCTGGAGGTCGGCCAGCATGGCCCGGGCCTGGGGTGGCGGGTAGGGCAGCCGGGGGAGCACCGGCCGTCCTGCGCCCCGCTGCAGGCGGGCGTTGGCCCGGTTGCCGATGACCCGGGCGCCCGTGGCCTGGCCGATGCGCGCGGCTAGCTCCAGCCCCGGCTCCATCACCGCCGGGCCGGTGAGGAGCAACGCCGCCCGCTGGCCACTGCGCAAGATCTGGGCCACCTGGTCGACGGTGGCCGGATCCACCGGCCGGGGAGCCGGTCGCGGGACGGGCGGTGGTGGCGTGGCCCGCCCCACCGGGGTCCAGGCGCAGTCGGCAGGCAGGATAAGGGTGGCCACCTGGCCTGGCGGCTGGAGGGCCGCGGCCAGGGCTGCCGCCGCGGCCGCCGCCACGCTGTCGGCATCCCGACAGGTGCGGATCCAGGCGGAGACTGCGCCGGCAATGGCCTGGATGTCGGAGGTGAGGGGCGCGTCGTACTGCCGGTGATAGGTGGCATGATCGCCCACCACGTTCACCACCGGCGAGTGGGCCCGCCGGGCGTTGTGGAGGTTGGCCAGCCCGTTGCCCAGCCCGGGCCCCAGGTGAAGCAGGGTGACGGCCGGCTTGCCGGCCATGCGCGCGTAGCCGTCTGCCGCGCCGGTGCAGACCCCTTCGAAGAGACCCAACACCGCACGCATGCCGGGCACCCTGTCCAGCGCGGCCACAAAGTGCATCTCCGATGTGCCGGGGTTGGTGAAACAAACTTCCACCCCGCCGTCCACCAGGGTCTGGATCAGGCTCTGGGCGCCGTTCATGGCGATATCTCTCCCTTTCCTCCGCCGGCCACCAGCGGCGGCCGGCGCTTCCAGGTTTCGGTGGCCTGTTGGAAGGCGTAGGCCAGCTGGAGCACCCCCAGGTCATCCTGGTGGCGACCCACGATCTGCAGGCCCACCGGGAGTCCCTCGGGCGTGAAGCCGCAGGGCACGGAGATGGCCGGCAGGCCGGTGACGGTGATGTAGTAGCACGACTTCATCCAGTCGATGTAGGTCTCCATGGCCACGCCGTTGATCTCGGTCACATATTCCTGGCCCACGTCGAAGGACGGGACCTGGCTCACCGGCAGCAGCAGGAATTCGTAGGTTTCCATGAACTGCCGCACCCGGTGGTAGAGGGCCGTCCGCTTGACCTCGGCCCGGCCCAGTTGGGGGCCGGTCAGGCGCGCGCCCTGCTCCACGTTCCAGACCACCGTCTCCTTGATCTGATCCCGGTGGGTTTTGACCAGCTCGCCGTACTGGAGCTCGAAGGCCCACGCCCGCCACACCTTGAAGGCCTCGTCCGCGTCCCGGAAGTCGGGCGCTGCTTCCTCCAGCTCACAGCCCAGGTGGGCGAAGACGGGCAACTGCTCCCGGATGGTGTCGGTCACCCGGGGATCCACCGGGAAGGAGCCGCCCAGGTCCGGGCTCCAGGCGACGCGGGTGCCCCGGAAGTCCCGCTCCAGGGGCGTGGCAAATTTCGTCCCCGGTTCGGCGATGGCAATGGGGGAGCGGGGATCGGGGCCGGCGATGGCGCTGAGCATGAGGGCCACGTCCTGCACCGTCCGCGCCATGGGCCCCTGGACCGAGATGGGGAACCAGGCCACAGCCCGGGGATAGGCCGGCACCCGGCCGGGCGAGGGCCGGAAGCCCACCACGTTGCAGAAGCTGGCCGGGTTGCGCAGGGAACCGCCGGTGTCGCTGCCGTCGGCGATGGGCTGCATGCCGCAGGCCAGGGCCACGGCCGCGCCGCCGCTGCTGCCGCCGCAGGTTTTGGCGGTGTCGTATGGGTTCAGGGTGGCCCCGAAGACCGGGTTGAAGGTCTGGGAGCCGGCGCCGAACTCCGGCACGTTGGTCTTGCCCATGGTGAGCGCGCCGGCCTGCTGGAGCCGCTCCACAATCAGCCCGCTGTGATCGGGCACGTGGTCCCGGTAGAGGGGCGAACCCCACGTGGTGCGGATGCCCTGGGTGGGGACCAAGTCCTTGTGGGCGATGGGCAGCCCATGGAGCGGCCCCACCGCCTCGCCGTGGGCCAAAGCCGCGTCCGCGGCGTCCGCTGCAGCCAGGGCCCGTTCCGGCACCAGGGTGACGATGGCGTTGACCTGGGGGTTGACCCGCTCGATCTGGGCCAGGTGGGCTTCCATCACCTCCCGGGCCGAGAGCTCCCGGCTGCGGATGCGCCCGGCCAGCTCCACGGCCGTCATGAAGCAAATTTCGTCGTTGGTCATGGCTGGTTCCTCTTAGTACACAACGGCGTAAATACCACGGCAGAAATTCGGCGGCACTCCCTCTGCTGGAAACCATCGGCGAATTTCTGCCGGGATTTACCAGTGGGGCCTGGCTATGGGCCGACCTGGGCCAGGGGGGGCTGCCCCTGCCAGACCCGCTGCAGGTTTTGGAAGATGAACTGGCCCCGGCGGGACCAGGTGTCGTAGGTGACACCTGCGGTGTGGGGGGTGAGGAGGACGTTGGGCAGGCGCAGGAGGGGATTGCTGGCGGCAGGGGGTTCCCGTTCCAGCACGTCCAGGGCTGCGCCCCGGATCTGTCCCTGTTCCAGGGCGGCAGCCAGCGCGGCCTCGTCCACCACCGGCCCGCGGCAGGTGTTCACCAGCAGCGCGGTGGGCTTCATCTGGGCCAGCTCGGTCGCGCCGATGAGGCCTCGGGTCTGGTCGTTCAGGGGGACGTGCAGGGTCACCACGTCGGCCTGGGCCAGCAGCTCCGCTAGCTCCATCCGCCGCACCCCCAGCTCCGTCTCCACCGCTTCGGGCACGGGGTACGGGTCATAGTAGAGCAGGTTGGCTTCGAAGGCCCGCAGGAGCCGGGCCACCCGCCGGCCGATGTTGCCCAGGCCGATGATGCCCACGGTTTTCCCGTGGATGGTGTAGGTGGTTGCGCCCGAGTCAATGGCTCGCCAGCCCTGCTCCGGTGGATCCATGCGCACGTTGCGGTCCATCTCCACCAGGCGGCGGTAGAAGCCCAGGATGAGGGCCAGGGTGTGCTCGGCCACGTCGATGGCATTGGAGCCGCCGTTGTTGGCCACGGGGATGCCCAGTTCCCGGCACAGGGCCAGGTTGAAGCGGTCGAAGCCGGCGCTGACCAGTTGGATGAGCTTGAGCCGACGGCCGGCCCGCAGCACCGCATCCTCAATGTAGCCCGGGAAGAGGATCAGAAAATCGGCTTCCTGGATCAGGCGGGCCTTCTCCGGGACGGGCAGGGTGTGGGGATGGATGGCCACCTGGTAGTCGGCCGGCGCGTGCTGGGTCAGCAGACGGGCGAGCTCAGGGGCAAGGGAGGTGAAAAACAAGGCGTTTGGCATATCATTCCTATCTTTCCAGGAAGCGAGAGAGGCGTTCCATGGCCGGCTCCAGGACGGACAGGTCCGGCGCGTAGCAGATGCGGATGGCGCCTTCGCCGCCCGGGCCGAAGGCGACGCCCGGCGCCACCGATACTTTGGTGGCTTTGAGCAACTCCAGGGCGAAGGTGAAGGAATCTTCCAGCCCCTGAATGCGGGGAAAGAGGTAGAAGGCGCCTGCGGGCCTGGCCACGGAGACGCCCCGGATCGACGTGAGCGCTTCGTAGCAGAAGGTCATCCGCTGGTGGAAGATCTCCACCATGGCGTGGATGTCATCGTCGCCCCGGCGCAGGGCCACCTCGCCGGCCTTCTGGGTCATGGTGGCCGCGTGGGAGACGATGAACTCGTTGAGCTGGGCGGCCTTCTGCACCAGATCCCGCCGGGAGACCAGCCAGCCCAGGCGCCAGCCGGTCATGCAGTAGGCCTTGGAAAAAGACTGGACCACCATCACCGCGTCGTCTCGGGTGCAGAGGCGCAGGATGGACGGTGCCACGGGCCCGGCGTAGTAGAGGCGCTCGTAGACTTCGTCGGCCAGCAGCCAGAGCCGGTGGCGGCGGCAGAAATCCAGCAGGGCTTGCTGTTCCGCCGGCGTGGCCACCCACCCCAGCGGGTTGGAGGGGGAGGTGTAGAGGAGGAGGCGGGTGCGGGGGGAGAGGGCAGCCTCCAGGGCGGCGAAATCCACCCGGTAGCCCTGACCGTCGAAGGCGAAGGGCACCTCCACCGGCGTGGCCCCGTAGAGGCGCACGATCTCCGTGCCGTTGGGCCAGTTGGGCGTCAGGATCAGGGCTTCGTCGCCGGGGTCCAGGGCACAGCGGATGGCCAAGTTGAGGGTCTGGACGCCCGAGGCGGTGATCAAGATTTCGTCGGGCTCCAGGGTCACGCCGTGGAGTTCGGCGTACTTGTCGGCCAGGGCCGCGCGCAGGCTGGGCAGGCCCGCGTTTTCCGAGTAGAAGGTGAAGCCGTCCTCCACGGCCTGGTGCAATGCCTCCCGGATGTAGGGCGGGGTGGGCAGCGTGGATTCTCCAAAATGGAGCTTGAATGTCCCTTCCATGGCAAAGGCCACGTTGGCCACCTCTCGGATCCGTGATGGTGTGATGTGGGCCAGGCCGGGTGCCAGAGAAACAGGTTGCATGGTGAACTCCGCAGAAAGAAGGTGGTGAGCGGGGCTGATGTCGCTTCAGGCTGGCGGCTGCCAGGGCGGCACCTGGAGGGGCGTGAGGTGGGCTTCGATGTGGTCCCGCTGGGGCTCCAGCCAGGGGGGAAGCTGGAGGCGCTGCCCCAGTTCCTCTACATCTTCGTCCACCGTGAAGCCGGGGCCGGCCGTGGCCAGCTCGATGATGTGGCCGTCGGGGTCGTTGGTGTAGATGCTCTTGAAGTAGACCCGATCCAGCACGGGGGTGACCTGGAAGCCGTGGCGGCGGAGGCGTTCCTGAAAGTGGCGCTGGGTTGCCTCGTCCGGCACAGCCAGGGCGAAGTGGTGGGTGCTGCCGGTGCCCACCCGGGCCCGGCCGGCCTGGGCCGGGTTTCGCTCGAAGTAGGTGACCAGGGTGCCCGGCGCGCCCTCGCCCACGCCCCAGTACCAGTGGGCGGAGCCGGGATCGTCGAAGTTGGCGGTCATCTTCACCCGTCGCATGCCCAGCAGGCCTGCAAAGAAGGCGTGGGTGCGCTCTATGTTGCTGCCGATGGCCGTGATGTGGTGCATGCCCCGGCGCAGGGCCATGTCCGGCGTGATGGCGGGGACGGGTTCTGGCCAGGTGCGGGCCTGGATGCGTGCCTCGTCCCGGTTGCGGATCACCATCTCCGGCGGTGGATCCTGGTGGGTCTGGCCCAACTGCTCGGCCGGCTCGTCCACGGTCCAGCCGGGCCCCACGGTGGCGATCTCCAGGATGGCGCCGTCCGGGTCTCGGAAGTAGATGGACTTGAAATAGTGGCGGTCCAGGGGCCCGGTCACAGTCAGGCCCAGGTCGGTCAGGCGCCGCTTCCATTTGAGGAGGGCAGTTTCGTCCGACACGGCCAGGGCGAAGTGGTGGGTGCCACCCACCCCCTCCCGGCCCCGGCTGAGGTGAGGCCATTCGAAGAAGGTGATGATGGAGCCGGGGCTGCCCACGCCGTCGCCGAAGTAGAGGTGGTAGGTATCCGGCGCGTCGAAGTTGACCGTCTGTTTGATCAGGCGCAGGCCCAGCACGCCGGTGTAGAAGTCCACCGTGCGTTGCGCGTTTCCGCACACCAGCGTAATATGGTGAAGTCCCAGGATTTCCATGATGCACGCTCCATGGCGGCGGGCATAGGCCACGTGGCGGGTGCATTCCCCGGGTGGGGAGGAACGGCCGCACCCGTGCTTTCCACTCTATCACGAGTCGGCCGATTGTCCAAAGCCATCTTGGATTGGGGGTATCGTTCACAATCGTCGGAGTTGGTTCGTTGGACGCCACTGTAGGGGCGCTGCTTGCTGCGCCCGCCACGGACTTGCGGGGGCCGCCCCCCTCCGTGGCGGCCCGCTTCAGGTGGGCACGGGACCCGCCCCTATAGATTGGGGCCTCACCCATGGGTGGGGACACGTATCAGCAAATGGAAAGGTAGCCATGGCAGGCAAGTATTTCGAGGAGTTGGAAGTGGGCATGGTGGTGCGACACAGCACGGGGCGGACCATCACCGAGATGGACAACGTGCTCTTCTCCGCGCTGACCATGAACACCCAGCCGTTGCACATCAACGAGGATTATTGCAACCGGCATACCCAGTTTGGCCGGCGCATCGTCAACGGTATCTTCACCCTGGGCCTGACGGTGGGCATCAGCATCCCGGACCTGACCGAGGGCACCATCGTGGCCAACCTGAGCTATGAGCACGTGCGCCATCCCCGGCCCCTCTACCACGGCGACACCCTCTACGTGGAGAGCCAGGTGCTGGAGAAGCGGCCGTCCCGCAGCAAGCCGGACCGGGGCATTGTGCGCTTTCGTCACATCGGCCGCAACCAGCACGGCGAGGTGGTGATCGAGGTGGAGCGCACGGCCCTGGTGTTGAAACGGCCCCCCGGTGAACAGGGCGCTAGAGCTTGAGGCCGCTCAGCACCACGCCGGAGATGAAGTAGCGCTGGGCAGCGGCAAAGAGGGCGATGACGGGGATGGTCATTACCGCGGCCGCGGCCATGAGCAGGTGATCGCGCGGGTCGTTGGTCTCCAGGGGGATATACTGGAAATAGCGCAGGCCCACCGCCGCGGTGAAGAGCTCGGCCCGGTTTAGGTAGATAAACGGGGCAAAGAATTCGTTCCAGTCGTTTAAGAACTGGAGGATGGCCACCGTGGTGAGGGCGGGCTTCATGAGGGGTACGATCACGCTCCACAGGATGCGGAAAGGCCCGGCGCCGTCGATGAGCGCGGCTTCGTCCAGGTCCCGGGGGATGCTCAGAATGAACTGGCGCAGGAGGAAGATCATGAAGGCCCCGCCCCCCAGCCAGGAGCCGATGGTCAGGGGTACGTAGGTGTTGATGAGCTTCAGCTTGAACCAGAGCAGGTACTGGGGGATCAAGGTGACCGTGCCCGGGATCATCATGGTGCCCAGCATCAGGATGAACCAGACGTTTTTGCCCACAAAGTTGAAGCGGGCAAACGCATAGGCAGTGAGGGTGGCGGTGATGATGGTGCCCGGGATGGTGATAAAGACAATCAAAAAGCTGTTGGCCATCCAGCGGGCGAAGGGGACCGTCTGGAAGACATCCGCGTAGTTGTGCCACTGGGGCGTCGCCGGCCAGAGATGGGGCGTAAAGGAGCGGAGCTCCTGCCAGGTCTGCAGCGAGCTGGAGACGGTCCAGTACAGCGGAAAGGCGAACATCAGGCCGGCCAGGGTCAGACAAAAATAGGTGATGACTTTGGTCAGGGTGCGGCGCTTCCGCACCGCTTCCGACGTGTGCCGGTCGATACTGATGGGGCGCGTGGCCATGTCGGATGTGGTGGTCATCGGGGCTCACTCTCCGTAGTAGAAGACCCAACGTTTGGACAGACGTATCTGGAAGATGGTCAGGGTCACGATGATGATGGCGAAGAACCACGCCAGGGCCGCGGCGTAGCCCATGTTCCAGTAGTCGAAGGCCTGCTTCCAGATGTGGAGGCTGAAGAACCAGGTGGCATAGCCCGGGCCGCCCTCAGTGGCCACAAAGGCAGCGGCGAAGGTCTGCAGTGCGCCGATGATGCCCAGGACGGTGTTAAAGAAGATGGTGGGCGTGAGCAGGGGAATGGTCACATGGCGGATGCGCTGCCAGGTGTTGGCGCCGTCAATGTGCGCGGCGTCGTACAGGGAGTCGGGAATGCCCTGGAGGCCGGCCAGGAAGATGATCATCTGGGTGCCGCCGATGCCTCCCCAGAGCCGCATGAGGATCAAGGAGGGGATGGCCCACTGCCGGTCGGTGAACCACCCCGGTGGGTTGGCGATGCCCAGCTCCCGCAAGGCCTGGTTGACAATGCCAAAATCGGTGTTCAACAGCCACTTCCAGAGCACCACCGAGGCCACCAGGGGCACCAGGGAGGGCATGAAGAAGAGCGTCCGGTAGACGGAGACCCCCTTGAGCTGCTGGTTGAGGAGGATGGCCAGGAACATGGAGCCCAACACTCCCAGGGGGACCCCCAGCCCGGCGAAGTAGAAGGTGCGCGCCAGGGATGGCCAGAAGAGGTCGTCGTTGGTGAACATCTTGACGTAGTTGGCCGTGCCGATAAACTCGGGCGCGCCCAAAACGTCATACTTGGTGAGGCTCAGGTATAGGGAGGCCAGGCCCGGTCCTACGAACAGGCCAAAGAAGCCGATCAGCCAGGGGGTCAGGAAGAGGTAGCCGTACAGGTTCTCCCGCCGTCGAGCCGGCGACCAGGCCCGCTCGCTGGCCGCCTCTCTTCCCGCTTCGGTCGCGATGGTCGTCATATGGAACTCCTGAACCAGGGGTGTTGATGGGCAGGGGGAAGGGATTGTGGGCTGATGCATTGGCGTTAGTCCACAATCCCCTCCATCAGCCGCGAGCTGGCCGCTGCCGTCTAACAGCTACACCATCAGGCCGGATCCATGTCCAGCACGTCTTGGACGGCTTTATACAGATCCTCCACGCCCTGCTCAAAGGGGATGGGATCGTTGGGGTCCAGCAGGAGCTGGACCCGTTGCGTGATGGCGTCGGTATATTCCCGTCCCCGGGAATTGGCCGGTGCGTAGGCGGGAATGCCGTTTTCCAGGTTCGGAATGAACCACTCATGGATGGGGTTTTGTTTCACCAGTTCGTCCAGCACATCCGGCCGGACCAGGGCCCCCTGCCCGGCCACCAGGTTGAAGCCCAGGCACCCCTCGAAGTTGGTGATGTGCTTGACGAACTCGTAGGCTTCCTGGGGATGGGCGCTGCCGGCGTTGATGTTCCAGGTGCCGCCCCGGATCTGGCAGGGGAAGCGCCCATCCTCCCGGGTGGGGAATAGCCCCTGCCAGGCTTCGGCAATGGTCGGATCCTGAATGTCCCGGTCGAAGTTGCGCACATTGAGGGAGCCGGCCCAGTTCATGGTGATCTTCCCCTCCAACTGGGCTGCGGCCACGTTGAGGTCGCCGCCGGGCGAGGGCAGCACCTTGTCCACCACGGCCAGGTCATAGAGCCAGCGGAGCGCCGCCTGGGCCCGCTCGTCATCCAGGATCAGACAGCGGGTACCCTCTTCGTTGATGAAGGTGGTGTTCCAGATGCGGCAGAGGACGGCGACGGCGGACTCGCTGTAGGGGAAGGCCATGCCGAACCGCTCCCCTTCCTTGTAGAAGGTGCGGGCCCATTCGCCGTAGGTTTCCATGGAAGTCTCATGGCCCACCGGATCTGGCGGCTCGATGCCGGCCTCTTCAAAATGGCGCTTGTTGATGACCATGGTGTCGTGACCGGCCCATCCCCAACTGGGCAGCCCATAGATTTTCCCTTTGTAGCGCTGGATGGTGATGAACTGTTCGAACCACTGGCTCAGGTCCAGGTTGTCTGCATCCATCAGCTCATCCATGGGCCCAATGATGCCCTTGTCGATGGCCCGCCAGAAATGGTAGTGGGAGGGGTCGAAGGCGATGATGTCGCCCAAATCTCCGGCCGCGTGCATGGCGTACATCTTGCCGTAGTTGTCCTGCTGGCTGGATCCGGTCAGGGGACGGAATTCAATGTCGATGTTGGGGTGCAATTCCTTGAACGTCTCGATTCGCTCTTCGTTCCAGCCGGTCCCGGGCCCCCGGAAGGTATCCCAGATCAGTTTAATGGTGTCGCTGCTAGCAACCGCTTCTCCGCCTTCATTGCCGGTTTGGGGGGCAGCCGCCTCCGGGGCACTACAGGCAGCCAACAGACTGCCGGTCACCAGGGCGCCGCTGAAACGCAGAAACGTGCGCCGTGAGATTGGGGTGGACATGGGCAGAACCTCCTTGTGGTTTGAAGTGATTTGGAACCAATGCCGACTGGCATGGGCGCAGATCGCACCTGCATGGCGGGGATGGGGAGTGCCAGGCTGCGTCTACAGGGTGAACACAGGCCGATTCCTGTAAAGGATCGTTGCAGGTCGATGGGATGGAACGTCAACGACTCTCGGGAACAGATGGGTGCGCGTGGCAAAATGGTCTGACCATTCAGGCTGCCCGATTCTAGCATATCCACGCTCGGGCTGTCAACCACGTTCGCCGGCTTTCGCTAGCCAGGCCGGCCGACCTCCCAGGCCGGCACTCGTCCAAATTTGCGCGTCCGTTGGCCGAAGTGGGACAATACGCTGGCATTTCATGCCGTTCAACCCACCCCATCAACCACCGGGAGGAACCCCATGCTCAGTATACGCCTGGCCCAGCGCGCGGCAGAAGGGCGGCCCATCCGGGTCGGCATCATCGGCACCGGCAAGTTTGGCGCCGGCCTGGTCGCCCAGATCTCCCAGATGCAAGGCATGACCGTCTCGGCCATCGCCGACATCAACCTGGACCACGCCATCCACGCCTACACCTCCAGCGGCGTCCCGGCGGAGACCCTCGTCACCGCGGAGCGGGCCGCCGCCATCGATGATGCCATCCGCGCCGACCGGCCGGCCATCACCCAGGACGGCCTGCTGGTGGCCCAGTCTGACCTGGTGGACGTGGTGGTGGAGGCCACGGGCGTGCCGGACGTGGGTGCGCGCATGGCCTACGAGGCCATCACCCACAACAAGCACGTGGTCATGGTCAACGTGGAGGCGGACGTCACCGTGGGGCCCATCCTGCGCCGGCTGGCCGACGCGGCGGGTGTGGTCTACACCCTGGTGGACGGCGACCAGCCCGGCTGCACCATGAACATGGTGGACTGGGCCCGGGCTCTGGGCTTCGAGGTGGTGGCCGCAGGCCGGGGTACCATCATGTACGCCGACGACCGTCAGGGCACGCCGGACACCGTGCCTCAGCGCTTCGGCTTCAGCCAGGAGATGATCCAGCGCCGGACCATCAACTTGAAGATGTACAATTCTTTCCGGGACGGCACCAAAGCCCAGGTGGAGATGGCCGCGCTGGCCAACGCGGCCGGCCTGGTGCCGGATGTGCGGGGGATGCACGAGCCGTCGGTGAACATCGAGGACATCGCCCGGGTCTTCAGCCTGCGGGAAGAAGGGGGCATCCTCAGCCGCCACGGGGTGGTGGAGCTGGCCAACAGCGTGGCCGAAGATGGCCAGACCCTGTTGCCCAACGGCCTGGGCATGGGCGTCTTCGCGGTCATCCGCACCGACCATCCCTTCACCCAGGAGGATCTACGTTCCTACTACCTCCACCCCGGCGGCAACGGCCACAACTACCTCCTCTATCGGCCCTACCATCTGGTCGCGGTGGAGGCGCCCATCTCCATCGCCAAAGCCGCCCTCTACGGCGAGCCCACCGGGTCTCCCCTGCCCACGCCCACGACGGAGGTCATCACCGTGGCCAAGCGCCATCTGGAAGAGGGGGAAACCCTGGACGGCGGCGGTGGGTACACCGTCAACGGGCTCTGTGAGCGGGCGGAGGTGGCCCGGGAGCAGAAGCTTCTACCCCTGGGGCTGGCTGCCGGTGCCCGGCTGAAATGTGACGTGGCCCCGGGGGAAGCCATCACCTACGACATGGTGGAGCTGGTGGAGGATTCTTTTATCCTCAAGTTGCGCCGCCTGCAGGATGCCACCGTCTGGCCGGCGGGCAACGCCAGAGGCGCATAAAGGGCGTCGCAGCAGGTCCGAGGGAACACCGTCCTGCCGCCTGCCTGCTTACTTGCAGGGCAACGCCTCTAACGCCACATGGCCGGTGAGCGCTTCAAACTCCGGGTCTTTGTGGAGCAGGATGGCCTGGGTTTGAAGCGCATAGGCCGCTATGATGGTATCTGCCAGGGACAAACGATGGATGGCTTTCAACCGGGCGGCAGTCAGCAGGACTGCTTCCTCCATCTGCCAGAGGAACGTTGCCGGGAGCGCCTTCATCAGGGCGTAGCGTCGCTCTGCTTCTGGCACGCCCCGTTCCTGTTGGCTGATGTAGTTCACTTCCAGGAGGCTGACCCAGGTAATAAAGGCCGATCCGCTGCGTAACACCTCTTCAACCCTGGTTGCACCGGCCTCATCTTCAATCAGGGTGAGAAGGGCCGGAAGGGGAACATGGTTTACGACCTGCCTGTCTGCCTGGGAGTAAAATGGGGGAGATGATGGTGTTGGGATACCCCTGTGAGGAGGTCGAGCATGATAGCGGTGAAACGGGTTTATGAACCGCCGGCTGCGGACGACGGCCAGCGCTTCCTGGTGGACCGCCTTTGGCCCCGGGGCGTTAAGAAGGACGAGCTACGCCTGGATGGCTGGCTCAAGGAGCTGGCCCCCAGCGATGAGCTGCGCCGCTGGTTCGGTCACGACCCTGTCCGCTGGGAGGAGTTTCAGCAGCGCTACTTCGCTGAATTGGAGGCCAACCCCGACGCCTGGCAGCCTCTCCTGACGGCGGCCCGCCAGGGCGATGTGACGTTGCTGTACAGCGCCCGGGATGAGGCCCACAACAACGCTGTGGCCCTGAAGGCCTTCCTGGAGCGCTACCTGGCAGATACGGAGACCGCCCATGGCGAATGAACGTCCCCAGGTGGTGATTGTCGGTGCCGGCTTTGCCGGCCTGTGGGCCGTCCGCGGGCTGGCCGACGCGCCGGTGGATGTGTTGCTGGTGGATCGCAACAACTATCACACCTTCCTGCCCCTCCTTTACCAGGTGGCCGCCGCGGAGCTGGAGCCCGAGGCCATCGCCTATCCCATCCGCAGCATTCTGCGGGGGATGCCCAACGCCCGTTTTCTGTTGGCCGAGGTGGAGGGGATAGATCTGGCTGCGCGCCAGCTCCAGACCAGCGTGGGTCCGGTCTCCTACGACTACCTGGTGTTGGCCCTGGGCAGTGCGCCCCACTTTTTCGGGGTATCCGGCGCCCGGGAGCATACCTTCACCCTTAAGAGCATGGAGGACGCCATCCGCCTGCGCAATCATGTGTTGGGGCGTTTTGAGGCAGCCCAGTGGCAACAGGATCCGGGCACCCGGGCGCGGGCATTGACCTTCGTGGTGGTCGGTGGGGGGCCCACCGGCGTGGAGTTCGCCGGCGCTCTGGCCGAGCTCATCAACGGGCCACTGCGCCGAGACTACCCGGACCTGGATTTTCGGTTGGCCCGGGTGGTCCTGCTGGAAGCCCAGCCGACCCTGCTACCGGGCCTGCCGGAGCGGCTGCAACAGTATGCCCGGCGTCGTCTGGCCCAAATGGGTGTGGACGTGCGCCTTCAGGCCCTGGTGGATCGGATCGGACCGGTGCAGGTGGAGGTTCGGGAGGGGGAACCCATTCAAGCGGAAACGGTGGTGTGGACCGCGGGTGTCCAGGGGGTGCCCGGGGCTGATCGGTGGGGGGTGTCCACGGGGCGGGGCGGCCGGGTGGCCGTGTTGCCCACCTTGCAGGTGCCTGGCCACCCGGAAGTGTACGTGGCCGGCGACCTGGCCTACGTGGAGCAGGAGGGGCGTCCTTTGCCCATGGTGGCGCCGGTGGCCACCCAACAGGGCAAGGCTGTGGCGGCCAACATCCGTCGGCAGCTGCGGGGCCAGGAGCCCCATCCCTTCTGCTACCGGGACCGGGGCACCATGGCCACCATCGGGCGCAACGCGGCCGTGGCCCAGGTCTATGGACGTTCCTTCATCGGATTCGTCGCCTGGGTGTTGTGGTTGGGGGTTCACCTCTTCAACCTGATCGGCTTCCGCAACCGGCTGTTGGTGATGCTCAGCTGGGCGTGGGACTATTTCTTCTACGAGCGGGTGGTGCGCCTGCAGCTGCCCCGGCTAGATCTGGATGGGAAGTAACCGGTTCCCGTTCCACTTTCGGATAACGAAGGGGTTGTACGGCATTGGGGAGCATGCTACAATACACACAAAAAGGCTATTTTGTGTGTATTATCAGGAGGCATAGCATGCGCACCAATGTGGTGATCGATGATCAGTTGATGGCGCAGGCCCTGGAATTGAGCGGGTTGCGGACGAAACGGGCCGTGATCGAGGAAGCCCTGCGCCTGTTGATCCGCCTCAAGCAGGTGCGCGCGCTGCGGGGTCAGCTTGCTTGGGAAGGAGATCTGGACGCGTTGCGTCAGGACCGGCCCCCAGATCCAGTGAAGGAGGATGAGGAGGGGACGCGTGTGGCTCGTTGACTCCTCGGTGTGGATCGACTACTTCAATGGGGTGGTCACGCCCGAGACCGACGCACTGGACAGGGCCCTGGGGCAGCGCGAGCTGGGGCTGGGCGACATTATCCTGTGCGAGGTGTTGCAGGGCTTTCGTCGTCAGCAGGATTTTGTGCGGGCGCAACGGGCCCTACTCCAATTTCCTATCTTCCCCATCGGTGGCAACAAGATTGCTATCCGAAGCGCAGAGAACTACCGTCTCCTGCGCCGCCGGGGCGTCACCGTGCGCAAGACCATCGACTGCTTGATTGCCACCTTTGCCATCGAAAGCGGGTACGCCTTGCTGTACAGCGATCGAGACTTCGATGTCTTTGTGGAACATCTGGGCTTAATCGCCGCCTCCCTGTGAACTCACCGATGATTCTGGATCAACGTCGCCACCAGGCCGGTCCAGCCGGTCTGGTGGCTGGCGCCCAGGCCTGCCCCGTTGTCCCCGTGAAAGTACTCATAAAACAGGATGTACTCCTTCCAGTGGGGGTCTTTCTGGAAGATCTGTTGCCCACCGTAGATGGGGCGGCAGCCCTGGTCATCCCGTAGGAAGAGGGAAATCAGGCGCCGGGCGAGATCCCCGGCCACCATGTCCAGCGTGGTCTTGCGCCCGGAGCCGGTTGGATATTCCACGGTGAATCCATCCCCAAAATAGCGGTGATATTCCTGCAAGGCCCGGATAAGGAGTATGTTGAGGGGAAACCAAACAGGGCCTCGCCAATTGGAGTTGCCGCCGAAGAGGCGGCTGCGGGACTCGGCCGGCTCGTAGGCGATGGCGAAGCGTTGTCCACCCAAGTCCAGGGCATACGGCTGTTGGTGCACTTTGGAAAGGGAACGGATACCGTGGGGCGAGAGAAACTCGTTCTCGTCGAGCATGTAGCCCAGCACCCGTTGCAGCCTCCCCTCGGTCGTCAGGGCCATCAGGCAATGGCGGCCCTCAGGAGCCCGAATACAGGCCGTGGTCCGGGCGAATTGGGCACGATGCTGCAGGAACCAGTTGGCCCGGCGGGCAAAGGTAGGCATGCGCGCCATGAGGTCCGGCTCCAGGGTCGCCACGGCAATCAGGGGCATCAACCCCACCAGGGAGCGCACCCGCAAAGGGTGTACGCTGTCGTCGGGAAGATGGAGCACGTCGTAGTAAAAGCCGTCGGCTTCATCCCACAGGGAGACGCCCCAACCGCCCAGGTTGTTCATGGCCGTGGCGATGCGCAGAAAGTGCTCGAAGAACTTGGCAGCCGTGTCCTGGTAGACCGGATTCTCCAGGGCCAACTCCAGAGCGATCTGCATCAACTGCAGGCTGAAGAAGCCCATCCACGCCGTGCCGTCGGCCTGGTCTACATGGCCGCCCAAAGGGTGCACAGTGCTGCGGTCGAAGAGGCTGATGTTGTCCAGTCCCAGGAAACCGCCCTGGAAGACGTTGCGCCCGTCCGCATCCTTGCGGTTAACCCACCAGGTGAAGTTCAGGAGCAGCTTGTGGAAGATCCCTTCCAGGAATGCCCGGTCAGGCTGTCCGTTCTGTTGGGCATCGATTCGGTAGACCTGCAGCGCGGCCCAGGCGTGGACCGGTGGATTGGCATGATTAAAGTCCCATTCGTAGGCGGGCAGCGCACCATTGGGATGCATGTACCATTCCCGGGTCATCAGCGTCAGCTGACGTTTGGCATGGTCCGGGTCGATCAGCGCCAGGGGGAGGCAGTGGAAAGCCAGGTCCCAGGTGGCGTACCAGGGGTACTCCCATTTGTCCGGCATGGAGATGACGTCGAAATTGGTCAGATGCTCCCAGCCGTTGTTGCGCCCCTGCCAACGGGACGCTGGCGGGGGCGGCATGCCGGGGTCGCCCTGAAGCCATTGGAGGACATCGTAGTAGTAGAGCTGCTTGGTCCAGAGCAGGCCGGCGAAGGCCTGTCGCTGGATGTGGCGCTCTTCTTCACCCAGCTCCGGGGGCTGGATGGCCGCATAGAAGGCGTCGGCCTCTTCCTGACGCCGGGCGAAGATCTGGTCGAACCCATCCAGCGGGTGGGATAGCTCTGCCGAGGCCAGGCGCAAGCGCAGCTGGACGGCCTCCCCCGGGCCAATTTCACGACAGTAGAGGGCCGCTACCTTGGTGCCCACGTCTTCGGGGTTCACGGCTGCAAGGTCGCCCTCCACCAGGTAACGGTGAAAGGCGTCTTTGACGTACGGACAAGGATTAGGGCTTCCAAAAAGGCGTTCTCGATTGGTTTCGTTCTCGGTGAAGAGGAGTCGAGCCGCACCCTCCGCGTAGAGCCAGTAGGTACCCGCCTCTGGGTGATCGGCCCGGACCCTGGCCACGCCCTGGCTACGTCCCACAAGATGGAGTCGCGGTCTCTGGGGTATGTCGTCCATGGGGCCCCGGGGATAGCCCCAGCTCCACGTGTTGCGAAACCAGAGGGTGGGCAACAGATGGAGCGTGGCGGTTTCGGGACCCCGGTTGTGGGCGGTGATACGGATGAGGATATCGTTCTCGTCTGCCTTGGCGTACTCCACGAAAATGTCGAAGTACCGGGCTTCGGCAAAGACGCCCGTGTCTAGCAGCTCGTACTCGAAGTCGTCCAGGCCGCGCCGTCCGTTTTCCGCCACCAGGTCGGCGTAGGGGAAGGCTGCCTGGGGGTACTTGTAGAGCATCTTCATGTAGGCGTGGGTGGGCGTGTTGTCCAGGTAGAAGTAATATTCCTTGACATCCTCCCCGTGGTTGCCCTCGGTATTGGCCAGGCCGAAGAGCCGCTCCTTGAGGATCGGGTCCTGGCCATTCCAGAGGGCCAGGGCAAAGCAGAGCCACTGATTGCGGTCGCTGATGCCCGCCAGTCCGTCTTCGTTCCATCGGTACGCGCGGCTGCGGGCGTGGTCATGGGGAAAATAGGTCCAGGCTTTGCCATCAGGGCTGTAGTCTTCCCGCACCGTGCCCCAGGCCCGCTCACTCAGGTAGGGGCCCCAGTTGCGCCAGTTGGCCTGCCGCTCCCGATGGGCCAACAGACGCCGGTGTTCAGCGGTGTTGGACATGGGGTTCATTCCCTTCGCTCATCCTGTTCCCATGGATTGTTCCCCAGGGCCACGCCCACAGCGCTCGGCCAGGTTGGAGGTGCTGAGTCAGGCTCCCAGGATCCAGACGACGGGTCCATGCAATGCCGTGGGGGTTATCGATTGATCCACCAGGCATAGACCAGCCCGGCAATGCCACCGTAGATCAAATGTCCCACCAGGCTCATCATGTTCGAGGTGGCGAAGGCGTTGCCGAACTGGGGGCCCATGCCCATCATGATGGGCATGATCAGCAGCGGGCCCAACACCCACCAGATCAGGCCGTAGAGCAGACCCCAACCCAGGCCGGTGCCATAGGTGCTGCTCATGCGGCCGAAGATCACGCCGAACGACGCGCCGATGAGCGCGCTGATGACCATGTGCACCAGGAAGCCCACCACGGCGGAGCTGCTGCCCACCAGGCCAGCGATCATGGGGAGCGCGCCCATCATGCCCATCATCATGCCGAAGACGATCCCGCCGGCCAGGCCGCCGATCACACCGGCGACAACTTGCTGGGTGAAGTCAGATGTCTGTCTCTGGAAAGTCGATTGGGTCATTGGAATCCTCCGTTCTGTACTAAGCTTTTGACTGAGCCGACAAGGATGAGTATGGACGACGTCCGTGCTTTGGACTGTAACCAGCCCTACCTCACGACCATGGTTTCCAGGCCCAGGGGAAACCCGGAGCCTGACGGACATTGACTGCCGGCACCGGGGTGTAGGGTCTATGACACGACATGCCCACCGCCATCGTGTTAGGACTATCTATCCTCATCCGGCCAGCAGCAATGGCAGGATCACGCCCATTCCCAGGGCAAAGGCCCACAGAGCCGGCACCGGTGTGTCGGTCCGGGATGCCGGCTGTTGCTCCATTCTGGGGCGGGGCGGTACCCTGTGCCGCTGGATCAGATGGTGGGAGAGCAGGCCGGTGGCGCCGCCATAGGCCAGGTGGCCCACCAGAGAGGGATAGGCAGTCAGGCCGGCAGCCAGGGTCCACTGGACAGGCCCACCCAGCAGGATGGGCATCAGGGTCAGTGGACCAAGAACCCACCACGTGAAGCCATAGAGCAGACCCCAGGTCATGCTGGCGCCGTAGGTTGCGCCTTCTTGCCAGAAGAGCAGGCCATAGCTGGCGCCGATGATGGTGCTGATGGCCATGTGTACCAGGAAACCGACTGCCGGCGCGGATTGGCCGATCAGGCTGGCGACCTGGGGCAATATGCCGGTTTCCGCCATGATCAGGGAAAAGAGCAGGCCACCGGCCACGCTGCCTGCCGCGCCAATGGCCAGCGCGCGCAGGCTGCGCGTCCCCGGGCCCTCTGGCTCCCGATAGAGTGGATCGGACTCGGTGAAGAGCAACCGCACCAGGCGGTCGATGGCCGCATAGATCACGCCCAGCAGCACGCCGTAGACCAGGTGGCCAACCAGGGAGCCGAAACCCTGCTGCACGGCGGCGAGGCTCCAATCGACCCCTGACCCCGACCACCAGGGCAGCAAGGTCAACCCACCTGCGATCCACCAGATGAAGCCGTAGGTGATACCCCAGGCTATGCTGGCCCCCAGACCTCTGACGTCGGGGCGAAAGAGCAGCCCGTAGCTGGCCCCAATGATCACGCTGATCAGAAAATGCAAAGAACGGCCAGTCTCGGGCGACTGGGAGCCCACCATCCCGGCAATCAGCGGAAACATGCCCACCCGGGCCATCCAGGCCCCAAAGGCCAACCCGCCAATCCAACCGGCTATCCCTCCCATGAGGGCCGAACCCACGGAGGCGCGCAGGCCCCGGGCCATGGCCGGAAAACCCTTCCAGCCCAACCAGGTAGCCGACCCTGCATAGAACAGCCCCACAAGCCCACCATAGTAGAGGATGAAGTGAAGCAAGAGGGGAAGCATGGCGCGTGCAAATTCCGGTCCCGGCTGCGGTGTTCCTGGGAACGGCTCGCCTCCTGGGAAATGCCAGCCTGCGGCTTCCAGCACCGGCAGGATGAGGAGCCAGCCAAAGAACCCATAGGCCACACCCCAGATCAGGCCGGCACCGGGGCCGCGTGCCCGACGGCCGAAGAGAAGGGCAAACGTCACGCCGCTGGCGATGCCCAGGAGCAACTGGGTTGAAGGCGGCGGCTGAAGCCCGTCAACGCGCGGGACCGCCAACCCACACAGGGCGGCCAGCAGACCCGCTCCTGCGCCACGCCAGAGTCTTTCCACCGTGGGTGAAAGATTCATTTGCTCTCCCTTCCAGCGATGGCTTTCCTGCCACTTTCTGCGTTCTCCCGTTTCGTTGCGTTTTTCTCGGGGGACGCTATTTTTCTGCCTGGCGATTTTCAGAGAGCGCCGCCAGTTTTGTGCTCGCCGGCCGCAGGTGCGCCCCCGGGATCGTGGTCAGCTCCGCAATATCACGGGGAAAGAATAGGTCCACCAGCCAATCCAGGGTGACCCGGAATTTCTTCTGCAGGGTGGGCAGCTTGGCCAGATAGATGCCGCGCCACAGCCACCAGGCCAGCATCCCGGCAAAGCAGATTCCGTAAAGCTCCGCGCACGCAGTCTGATGGCCCAGCACGGCCAGCGAGCCCACATTGCGGTGGGCAAATGTTCTGGGCGGCCGACCGTGGAAGGTGGCCCAGATGTTGTAAGCGAGCACTGCGGCGGCACGGGTTGCGTGTTGGGCCGTGGGAGGCGCGCTTTCACCCGTGGCCCGGTTGGGGATGGCGGCGCAGTCCCCTACAGCCCATAGGCCAGGATGTCCAGGCACGGCCAGGGTACTGTCAGTCTGGATGCGTCCCCTGGGATCCGTCTTCAGGTTCAACGTGGCCACCAAGGGGTTGGCCCGGTTGCCCGCCGTCCAGATCAAAGTCTGAGCGGGGTATCCCTCCCCGCTGTCCAGCATCACATATCCCGCCGTCGCCGTCGTCACCCGGCTGCGCAATTTCACAAGGATCCCCCGCTCTGTCAGCTTGCGCCGGGCAAACTCCGCCAGGGCAGGACTCAGTTCCGGCAGAAGGCGCTCTCGGGAATGGACCAGGTAGAGGGAGATTTCCTCGGGTGGGATGTTGGGGTAAAAGCGTAGGGCGCCGCGTACGAAATCGTTGAGCGCGCCGGCCAGTTCGACGCCGGCAAACCCACCGCCGGCCACCACGAAGGTTAACAGAGCCCGGCGTATGGCCGGATCCGGCGTGGCGTCCGCCCGTTCCAGCTGTTCGATGATGTGGTCCCGCAGGCGGATGGCATCCCCCAGGCTCTTGAAGGAAAAGGCGTGCCGCTCCACAGAGTGGTTGCCAAAAAAATCTGGCACCGCGCCCACGGCCAGCACCAGGTGGTGATAGGAGAGAGAAACGAGTTGGGGCGGCGTTCCCGAGGCCAACTTCACCGCCCGATGCGTCAGATCCACCTGATGGATGCGCGCCTGAATGAGCCGGGTGCGGCGGAAAAAGGCCCGGAGCGGGGTGCTGATGTGTTGGGGCTCCACACTGCCGCCTACCACTTCCGAGAGCATGGGGGTAAACAGCAGGTAGTTGGTCTCGCTGACCAGGACAATTTCCGTCTCTTCGTCGTCTCGCAGGAGATGTTCCAGTTGCCGGGCCACGGTCACGCCGGCAAACCCGCCCCCCAGGATAACGATGCGACGGGCCGTCGGCTTTCGGGAGGGCGGGGTGGATTCCGCCGCGGCCCGTTGGCGCCACCGCAGCAGTGGGGGGAGCGTCAGGGCCATCCAGATTCCCTGGCCCATGGCCGAGATCAAGGCCGGCAAGGCATCAGTCGCCGCCTGGACATGCCATCGAGGAGGATGCCCCCCGGCCAGGGGAATGACGACCAGGGCAATCAGCAGCCACCAGATCACTCCGTAAACCAGGCTCGCCATGAGGCGGTCGGGCATGTCAGCCGAGCACCCCTTTCCCCACAGCTGGAGGTAGATCACGCCGAAAAGGACGTTCAGCACGAAAAATGTCACCAGGTCAATCCCGGCAAGACGTTCCCCGGGGGCCCGGATCACAACCTGAGCCGGCTGGATGCCCACAAGCGCAGCAACCAGCAGGCCTCCAGCCACGCCTGCGCTGGCTGCCATCAACGGCCGGCTCCACCTTGACATCATCATGAGCCTCGCAGTTGGAAAGGGCCCGGCTAAGCCGGGTGCCCAGAAATGGCAGCAGAGCGGTCGGCTGCGTTGACGCCCTGCATGATCCGCGCGGCTTCTGGCGCCCGTTCGGGATGGACCAGGACCTGGAGGAAGATACGTCCATGATGGACACCTTCGTTGTACAGGTACTGATCCTCCTCTGCGATACTGAGTCCGATCAATAGCCCTATCATGGCCAGGATACCCGTACCGACAAGGGCGCCGCCTGCAACATACGGGGCAAGTCGGAGAATGAACGTCGCCAGGGAAGCGACACCCCCGTCGATCCAGGCCAGGGCTGCCAGACCTACCCCTGTGCCCAGGAGGGCGCCCAGGGCCAGGCCCAGCAGCACGGCGGCCAGCACAGTCTCAAAAATCGTGCTTCGACGGGTCTGGGGCTGATAGGGGCGGAGCAGGTTGTCCAGGTTCCTGGTGTCAATTTGGGCGGCGTCAAAGCCAGCCTGGAGCAGTGCCTCTTTCGCCAGCGCCACCGCCTGGGGGGTGTCAAAGAGGCGGACAACCAGCCGCTCCTCGCCGGTGCCCCGCAGACACGTCACCTGGTGGATGACTTTTTCAATCTGCTGGTGCTGGCGGGTGAGAAGGTCATGGATCTCCTGGGATAGGGGCGCTTCCAATGCGCGGCGATAGGCCTGTTGGGCCACCCGTTCCCCGCGCAGGACTTCATCCAGGACGATACGCTCCGTGTTGAGGGGGCCAATGATCATGGCTGCCTTCAGGTCAATCCAGCCTCGATGCAGGGCGGCCAACAGGCTGCCGCCGCAGCTCGGCTCTCCGTCCAGTTGCCGGATGGCAGCCGCCAGCTCCTGGGCAAATTCCACCCGTTCTTGGGCGTACGCCTTGAGCAGCATCTTGAGGCCCCGGTTGCTGATGTTTTCGGCCGCCACCTGGAATCCCGTTTCGCTGTCCCCGCAGAGGCACAGGAGCCGGTTGAGTATGCGCGTCACCCGTTGTGGATCCATGGGAATCCTCCTGTTTATGAGCTGTCCACCGAAACCCTTTGGATGCCCTCTACTATTCCCGAATTGGGGCTGGGAGACTGTGAGCCCCCCTACGTCGACATGGCAGCGATGGGCACCCGTCGTCATGCCTGGGTTCTCGATTTCGGGAATGTCAGGTTGCGCAGTTACAGTCTTCGCCTGGCGCCTGGAAGCCGCCCTTTCGTCCAAACAGGGGGTGTGTCCATGGGCCTGTTGCTGGCCTGGTTGGCTCTTCTTCCTTCACCGGCGCCTGGTCTTCCGGGGGCAATCTGACTGCGACGTATACTGCGCCTGGGCTTGCGCTGCTGACGGATGGGCGGGTGCTGGTCGCCGGCGGCAGCCTCAACAGCGGCCCGGCCAACGTCGCGGAAATCCATGACCCGGCGACGGGTGCCACCACCATGGCCAGCATCATGGCCGGTCCCTTCGTGTGGAGCAGCTATGTAGCGGTGCCCCTCAACGACGGTCGGGTGCTGATCTTCGGCGGGAATGACGGCCAGTTCCACAACCTCAACAGCGCCGAGCTCTACACGCCCTGAAGCGCCGCCCCTTCTCTCCTGGATTTTGGGGTCGGTGTAGGCCCATGTAGGGCTTGTTACGGCAGCAGAGGCCCGCATGCTGGTAGGCTGGAATGACCCCAGACACAATGGTGGTTCGGGCTGGTCCATCCCGGCGGAAATCCACCGCTAGCCCTTATCCGGTTTCGCGCCGTCCGATTCCCGCCGGAGTCGTTACGCCAGCCTGTACGAAAGCTGGTAAGGAGGAAAATCCATGATCGAGAAGCGCTTTGTGGAGCGGTTGGGCCGGATCGTCCTTCAAGTGACCTTCCACCTGCCGGAAACCCTATGGGCGGATGAGATCTTTCTAGTGGGCGATTTCAATGGCTGGAACCGCACCTCACATCCCATGCAGCGAGATCGGGCCGGGTGTTGGTTCCTGACGCTGGAGCTGGCGATAGGGCGTCTGTATCAGTTTCGCTATCTGCGGGATGGCGCGGAGTGGTTCAACGACGATCACGCCGATGCTTACGTCTACAACCACTACGGAAGCTGCAACTTCGTGGTGGTGGCCGATCCCCATTTTACCGGTTACGTGGATGAACAGAGCAGCCGGCCGGATTCCTGTGAACCGTCGGCGGCTCCAACGCAGGCGGGAGGACCCCAATGACCATGCATCTCGATTCGTTTATGGCCGGCCTAATCCGCCGCAACCCCGGCCAGCCTGAGTTCCACCAGGCCGTCTGTGAAGTGGCGGAAACCCTCATCCCCTACATCAACGCCCACCCGATCTACGAGCGGGCTTGCATCCTGGAGCGGCTGACCGAGCCCGACCGGATTGTCATCTTCCGCGTCTGCTGGGAGGACGACGCGGGTAACGTGCGGGTGAACCGGGGGTATCGGGTGCAGTTCAACAACGCCATCGGCCCTTACAAAGGCGGGCTGCGCTTCGATAAGTCCGTTTCCCTGAGTATCCTCAAATTTTTGGGCTTTGAGCAGATCTTCAAGAACAGCCTGACCACCCTGCCCATGGGTGGTGCCAAAGGAGGCAGCGATTTCAACCCCAAGGGCAAGTCCGACCGGGAGGTGATGCGTTTTTGCCAGGCCTTCATGAGCGAGCTATACCGCCACATCGGCAAGGACGTGGACGTGCCCGCCGGCGACATCGGCGTGGGTACCCGGGAGATCAGCTACCTCTTCGGCCAGTACAAACGCCTCCGCAACGAGTTCACCGGCGTGTTGACCGGCAAGGGGTTGGCCTTCGGCGGCAGCCCCGTGCGCACGGAGGCTACCGGCTACGGCTGTGTCTACTTTGCCCGGGAGATGCTGGCCCGGCAGCATGAGGGCCTGGAGGGAAAACGCTGTGTGGTCTCCGGCGCCGGCAACGTGGCCCAGTACGCGGCTCAGAAGCTGATGCAGGAGGGGGCTAAAGTGTTGACCCTCTCCGATCGCAGCGGCTACATTTTCGAGCCGGAGGGATTGACCGAGGAACAGCTGGCATTTATCATCGATCTCAAAACCAACCGACGGGGCGACCTTTCCGAAGTGGCCAGAGAATTCGGTACCGACTACTTCCCCGGCGAGAAGCCCTGGAGGGTCCCCTGTGACATGGCCTTCCCCTGTGCCACCCAGAACGAGATCGAAGAGGAGGATGCCAGGCGGCTGCTGGCCAACGGCTGCCGGGCCGTGGTCGAAGGCGCCAACATGCCCACCACCCGGGAGGCTTTGCGACACTTCCGGGCCGCCCGCATTCTCTTTGCCCCCGGCAAGGCCGCCAACGCCGGCGGTGTGGCCATCTCCGGCCTGGAGATGACCCAAAACTCCATGCGCCTGACCTGGCCCCGGGAAGAAGTGGACCGTCAGTTGCAGCAGATCATGAAGCGCATCCACGAACAATGTGTGGCCCATGGCCAGGAGGACGGCTGGGTCGACTACGTGAAGGGGGCCAACATTGCCGGTTTCATCAAAGTGGCCGACGCCATGCTGGCCTACGGGATTCTTTGAGGGGGGAGCGCAGATGCGCGGGAGCACGGACGTAGGCACGGTGAAACCTGATTTGACGCATTTGGAAAATGGTATTGACCCTCATGGTCCCCTATTGCGTCTCCACCCTTTCCAGCGTCGGTGCCGTTTTGGAAGCCCGTCGTGTCCACCCGATCCCGGGACAGAGCCCGAATAAGCCATCATTGTAGTCGTCCGCTCAGGCGCAGTAGGGTAACTTCATCGGTGGCCGGGATATGGCTATCCAGGGCGCAGAGAACCACCGCTTCCTATGCCGTCGGGGCGTCACCATACGTAAAACCATCGACTGCTTGATTGCCACCTTGGCCATCGACCTTGGCCATCGAAAGGTGCAGGACCGGAATGCGCCCAAGAACTTGGAGCCAAGATGGAGCTCATGGTTGGATGCCGTTTGAAAAGTATCCGACCCGAGTCCTTAGAAAGCTGCATCGTCCTATCCGACAAAAGTCAGGCAGGGGGAAACGGCCTTTCGAGCCAGGGAGTTCGAAGGGGGGTATTTTTGTTCCTATTTGTCGCCAAAATGCTCGAATTTGCCTGCCAAACGGCAACAATTAGCCTTTTTCTGTTTCTTGGCAAAGGGGGTGGACCAAGATGGGGCCAAGCTGGCAGGAATGCCCTTGCTTTTATTCACCTTTACGCCGGTGCCTTTACCAGTTCAATGGGATAAGCATTGTGGCTCAGCACTTCATTTCCCTGGCGCAGCGTTAGCCTGATGGCATAACGGCCCGCCGGCAGCTCCTCTGAAAGGTCGATCTCCACCGGTGGCAGCGTGGTGACGCTATCGGGGGCAATGGCAGGCGCGCTGTGCTCGATGCGAATGACCTCGTCGTCTTTTTCCAACGTGACCGTGTAGGTGCAGCCATCAAGCAGCGCGTGCCGGTCGTTGACCACCCAGCAGTGCAGGCGCAAGGGGCGGGGATGGCTGCCCCGGTCGATGCCCACCAACACCTTCTCCCGGCCCAGGGTGGCGCCGATGAGGATCGGCTGATAGACCTGCTGCAAGGTATAATACCCTGCTTTCGGCACCCGCTTGTACGAGACCACCGACCAGGTGATGGAAGGCCAGCAGTCCATGAACATGAACTGGAACATGCCGCACTCCGTTGATGTGGGCGGCCTTAAGCATCCGCATATCCCGCTCGATCATTTCGGCATCGTACTCACCCAACCAGAGGGTGGGGATCACATTGGTGCCACGCACGAAGAAGCGCCTGCCGTTGACCGTCCATATGCCGGTGTGGGGATCAAGGGTGAGCTCCCGAATGCCAAACTCGGTTTCAAAGCGTGAGATGGTTCTACCTTCCTGGCAGAGTTCCACGCGCAAGGTATAGAGATACGGTTCACCCAAATCCCACGGCCACCATAGCTTTGGTTCCGGAATCGGTACCACTACCATGTGGTGGCCTCTCCCCTTTGCCACGTGGATCGGCACCTCCACGACCACATCATCCAGGGAAATCTGGAGGGTGAACTCGCCACCGGTCGTGCTATCCACATCGAGCTCGACCCGTACCATCGCCTGCAAGCCTTGGGTCGTTTCGGCATGGGAGAAGAGGGTGCTGCTGGCTTCCCGGGGGACCAACCGGCTGCTGGCCCGGACATTGACCACAAAGATATGGGGCCGCACCTCCAGGTAGACGTCGCCCCAAATGCCGCCCGAGTTCTGCTCCTGACCGGTCTGAAGATCCCAACTGCCGGGCCGGCAGTCCCAATGGGAGAGGATACCCTTGATCAGCCACTTGCGGTCGGGCCAAACCGTGCCCGGTTCTTCCCGGGGGCAGTCTACGTCCACCTGCAGGCAGTTTTCGCCGGCCTGGAGCAGGTCGGTCACTTCAAAGGAAAAGGGTTGGAAGTAACCGGCGTGATGGCCAAGAAAGTGGCCGTTGAGCGTCACATGGGCAAAGTAGTCCACGCCACGAAAGATCAGGAAGACGCGCTCATTTGCGGCACGGTCGGGAGCGGCAAAGTAGCGGGTAAAGCGCACCCGTCCGTCGAAGGAATCCAGTCCCCGCAACTGCCAGTTCATGGGCAGTTCCATCTCGCCACCGGGGGGCAGGTTCTCGGTGGATGCCGTGAGCGAACCATCGGCCTGGATCGCTGTCCACGCCAGCGGTTCGTAGCGCCAGGTTCCGTTCAAAGTAATGCGTCGTTCCATCGGGTTACATCCTATCAGCCTTTCAAGCCGCTGATCACCATGCCCTTGTAGAACCAGCCCTGAAACAGGATGAACACGAGGATGATCGGGATCGTGGCCAGGAACGAGGCCGCAAAGAGCTGGTTCCAGTAGGTGATGTAGTTGCTCCGGAAGTAGGTCAGCCCCAGGGGCAGGGTGCGGTACGCGTCTTTGCTGATGACAATCAGGGGCCAGAAGAAGGTCCCCCAGTTGCCCAGAAAAGTGAAAATGGCCAGGCTGGCCAGGCCCGGCTTGGCCAGGGGCAGGGCAATGCGCGTGAAGAGCTGGGGCTCCGAACAGCCGTCGATGCGGCCGGCATCGATCAACTCGCTGGGAATGGTCAGCATGAACTGGCGCATCAGAAAGACGCCGAAGGCGCTGACGGCTGTCGGCACGATAAGGGCGGCGTAGCTGTCCAGCATGCCCATTTGCCGCACGATCACGAAGAGGGGGATCACGACCACCGGAAAGGGAATCATCATGGTGGCTAGCACGAAGAGGAACAGGATGTCCCGGCCCGGGTATTCGTAGTGGGTGAAGCTGAAGCCCGCCAGAGAACAGAATAGCAACGTCAATATAGTTACACAGACGGCCACAAAGACGCTGTTGAAGTAGTAGCGGCCAAAGGGAACGGCCTCGAATACAGCGCGCACGTTCTCGAAGAAGACAAACTTCTGCGGGATCCAGGTGATGGGCACAGTGAAGATTTCCTCCATGGGCTTGGCCGCAGAGACGGCCAACCAGATCAGAGGCAACAGCATGAGCAGGCCGCCCGCCGCCACTACCCCGTTTAGAAGCAGGCCCTGGACCAGCCCCATGGCCTTGCGCCTATTCAGTCTGCCCAGGGTTGGTTGGAGGAGTAAGGTCTCTTTTTTCGACACCATCGGGCGATTGCTCATGGAGTGATCCTCTTCAGTACTGTTCCAGACGGAAGATACGGATCTGGATGAAGGTCAGGGCAATCAGGACGACAAACATGAAGACCGCTACGGCGCTGGCGTAGCCCATCTTCAGGAACTGGAAGGCGTTCTCGTACAGGTAGAGGGGCAACACTCGGGTGGCGCCGGCCGGGCCGCCGTTGGTCATCAGGAGCGCGGGGGCAAAAACCTGAAACGCGCCGATGACGCATACTACGGTCACAAACAGGGTGGTAGGGCGCAGCAGCGGCAGGGTGATGTACCAGAACTGTGCCCAGTTGCTGGCACCGTCGATCTTGGCCGCCTCGTAGTACTCCTCAGGGATATTCTGCAGGCCGGCCAGGAACAGCACCATGTAGTAGCCAACCCCCTTCCACCAACTGAAGATGATGAGGGCCGGCATGGCCAGGTTGCTGCTGGTCAGCCAGTTGATGGGGCCGAGGCCGAAGGGTCGGGTGAACAGGGTGTAGAGGCCAAAGCTGGGGTGGTAGACGTAGGTCCAGAGGATGGAGGCCACCACCATCTCCACGATGACCGGTACGAAGTAGGCTGCCCGGTACCATGCCTGCAGCTTGAAGGGCCGGTTCATCAGCAGGGCCAGGCCCAGGCTAAAGGCGATCAGGGGAAAGACGACGCCAGCCGAGTAGTAGACGGTGGCGCCCAGTGCCTGGTTGAACTGAGGATTGTCCAGCATACTGGCGTAATTACGCAGGCCGACGAACTTTGGTTCTCCCAACAAATTCCACTGGGTCAGACTCAAGTAGAACGAGTTCAGCATGGGATAGACGGTGAAGGTCAGGAAGTAGAGTAGCGCGGGGGTAACGAAGGCGATCCCCCACAATTTCCGTCTGGTGTACATGGTACACTCCTGAAGGGATATGGCGTGAAATGTAGTGCGTGGTGCGTATTGCATCAAGCAACGTGCCAGAAAATGCTCAATTCAGCGGGCTGGTTCACGAGCTACGCACCACGCACCTTATTTCATTTCACATCTCAGACTGCCAGCAGCTTGTCTACTTCCTCCTTCATGATGTTGAGCGATTCCTGTGGGTCCATGCCCTCCATACAGGTGCGCTCAATGGCCTGGCCCAGTAGCGCCTCGATCTCCTGGTAGTTGTTGGTGCGCGGTAAATATTGGCCGTACTTGAAGTCCTCCAGAAAGACGGGCAGGGCAGGATTGGCCCTGGCCACCTCAGACTCTAACCAGCCGATGCGGGGCTGGATGTAGCCGACGTGTTCAAACCAGCCCTCACCATGTCGGGACATGAAGTCGATCCACCGCCAGGACTCTGTCTGCTTGTCAGAGTCCGGGTTGACGGTCCAGCACCAGGCGTAGAGCATGGTGGAGGGAATGCCGCCCTCAATCTGGGGTAGCTGGACAACCTGGAAGTGCTCGCCGTATACCAGTTCCGGATTCTGCTGTTCGACGGCCGGCTTGAAATAGATGCCGGAGATCTGTTGCGTATAGCGACCGTTGGCGAAGTCGTTCTCAATGGCGAAGGCGGGGTCGTCAGCCTCGTACTTGTACACCATGTCGGCATAGATTTGCAGCGCATGCACCCCGCCCTCCTGATTGATGATGCACTCCGTGCCGTCGGCATTGAGCAGCTCGCCGCCGGCCTGGCGCAGGATGGGCACGTAGGTGATCATGTACCAGATGTTGCTCTTCCACGGCCAGTGCCAGCCGGAGCGCACCATGGCGCCGTTGGCGTCGCGTTTAACGAGCCTGGCCCCGTATTCGCCGGCCATGGTCCAGCTGGTGGGTGGGCTCTGCGGATCCAACCCCACCTCCCGATAGGCGTCGCTGCGGATCCAGAGGCTCAGGGTGTTGTATTCCAGAGGGATGCCGTAAAGCTCGCCCTCCACGATGAAAGCATCGAGGCTGCCTGGCATGTACAGATCGATGACTTCCCTGGTGGAGTTTACACCAAAGGCCTCGGGCACCACGGCTGCCGCCCGGTTGTTGCTGATGTACAGCGGCATGTTGGGATCCCACGTCTGGTACATGTCAGGCCCGGTGCCGGCCGCCAGGGCGGTGAGCAGCTTCTTCTCGAAGTCGCTGTGGGGCACGGTCTCGTAGATGATGGGCAGGTTGGGGTTCTGTTCCTGCCACTCCGGGATCAGGACCTGGGTGACATAATCCACCGCGGGGGCAAAGGTGTGGGCCCAGTAGACGATTTCCCGCGTTTGCTCTGGCTGCCCGCCCGCAGGTGCTTCCGGCGCGGCGGGCATGGCCGGAGTACAGCCAGCCAGGACCGAAGGCAATACAGAGCCGCCCAGACCAACCAGGGCGATGCCCTTCAAGATCTCGCGACGGGTCACACCACGATTCATAATAGGTTGGGTAGTCATGTTCCTCCTCCTCTTAGCAATCAAATTAACAATCAAACTGAAATGTAGCGACATGTCACCTAACCTGGGGTTACAGGGTCAAGAGGTCGAGTCCACCCCCGAGCGCGGCGTTCATCCCCCTGCCGTTGAACGTAGCGGATTGCAAGCGGAAGCCTGGGTGGCTGGGGACATGCAGCAGGCATCGCTCAGGACGGATCCACCACGAGCCCTCGGTTTCGATGGCCAGCACGCCATTCCTGTGGGCATCCACATCCAGCCGCAGGCGCACGATGCCAAAGCGGGTGGGTGTGACCAGGCTCAACGTGCGCCCGGGCAGCAGCCACTCTGGCGGCAGGCTGGGTAGCAGTTCGAGCATGTTACCTCGTTCAAAGACCAGCAGGTTGCGTACCAGACGGATGAATTCAGCCGATGCCCAGTTGTGGGGCATGTCTCCCACCTTTTGCCCGTGATGGGAATCCCGAAAGCTCTGTTCTTCCCGCCAAACCCGGGTGGGTGCCGCGTGATTGGCAAAAGCATAAAGATAGTCGACTGCTTTGTCGGGACGCCCTACGTAGAGCCAGACGTGCGCGTAGAAGGAAGCGGCGTAGTTCCAGACTGCCTTGTAGGGAAGCCATCCGCTTTCTGCCGGTATCCCCTCTTCGTCATCGATTAAGTCGAGCAGGTGGCAGAAGTTCTGGACAAGGGGATCGTCTGGCGCAAAAATTTCACCTGGATAGATGGCCTGGGCCAGCGCCCAGGTAGCCGTGCCGGGGTTGACACGCTCCCAGGGCAAGGGTTCGCCTGCATAGTCGGGAATGCGATGGTGTTCCCCACTGCCTGGCTTGAGCATGGGCAGATAGGGCGTGCCATCGGGCAAACGTTGCAAGTCCCGCTCGGCGTGGCTGCGGAACGCCTGCATCAGGTCCTCATACGCTGCTTGAAAATGGCCGGCATCTTCGTCATAGCCCAACAGGCCAGCGGCGCGTGTGGCCTCCTTCAAGCCGACCAGTGTCCACAGGGCGGTGGTATATTCCGGCCTTGTACCACCCAGGCCGCCATCGCCGAAGGAAGGCGGCATGAGCCCGTACTCCGGTGCCTCGGGACCCCGCTTTTTGGAAGCTTCGCGCATCTGGCCGATGTAATGCACGGCGTTACGGACCACCGGCCAGAGTTCTTGCAGGCGGTCCAGACGGTTGGCCAGCTCACACTGGCGTACCAGGGTGGCCAGGGCGATACCCGTTTCCTTGGTGTGATGTTCCATCTGATAGATGGCGCCGCTGGGGCGTACCCGGCGCAACAGGGCGTCGATACCCTGGAACGCTGCTTCCCGGTGGCCCAGGTACTGAGCCGCCTCCAACAGGAAGTGGCCATCCACCACCCACAAACCGCGATAGACCGTGGGGCCGACCTGGAATTCGGGGATCCCATCTTTGACCTCCCGGGCTTGCAGGATATTGCGCGCGCAGGCCGTCACCATCTCCATAATCCCCGGATCGGGGATCTCCATGGTCAGCGGTTGTAGATCATATCCATTCCAGAAGCGGCGCTCGTCCTCCAATGCCTGCCGTGCCCAGCCTTCATCCAACTCTGCAACGTGCCCATGGTTTTGTGGCAACAGCAGCGCGCCCTCAAGGGGATGGCCGGGGCGGACAAGGGTCAGTGGCGTGAGGAGCCCCGAAGCGGGCCCGTGGTCAAAGGCGGAGAAAACCCGGAGCGGATGGGGTCGGGACACAAACGCCAGGGAATCCGGCACATCTTGGCGTTCACAGACTTCACCGGACTGGAATTGATCGGAAAGATCGGCCGCCCATTGACCGGTAGGTGCTTCCCCCGTGACCACGGCAAAGATGGAATGGCCGGAGCCGCTGGCTGCAGGCACGAATTGCCTGTCCAATGCCTGAACCTGCACCCAAAAGGCCGTTAGAAATTCTTCCACGCCTGGGGTGGTTTCCACCGACCAGAGCACCACATCCGTACGCCGACCGCCGTCGTGCTGATGGCCAAAGGCCCGCAGGGTCAACGTGGCCTTGGGGTATTGGATCTTGGTCACGACCACGGGAATGCGGGCTGTCTCCGTCTGTTGTGCAATTGCCACAGGTTGCTGATCGGTATGGATGGCAAAGGAGATGACGCGATCAAAGCGGAATTCCCCCAGTTGCATGAACCTGCGAGAGAATCCATACAGCAAGGCGCCCTTTTCATTGACAAGGGTTTTGTAAGGATCATCTGGGCGACAGATGGCGGTCCACCGGGCTGCCGGTGCATAGCGGAAGTCGACTATGCGTTCTGGGTTCATTTGATTGGCTCCTCTGATAGTGCATTGGCCTCAGCCACTCACAAAAGCCATTCACAAAATGGTCGTAGTTACAGGGTTGCCCGCCGCAAGTTGTCCACCATCGCCGCATTCATATCCACGTTCGCCAACCCCAGCGCCAGAAGCGCGGCGCCCAGCACCGGCGGCAGCTCAGCGGGAATAACGCGGCACTGGGGCAGGCGGACGTGGATCTCCCGGATGAACGGCTCCACCACTATCTCCCCGGCCTGGAACAGGCCACCCACCATGGCCAGCTCCACCGGGCCGTCCGCCATGTCCAAACGCCGGGCCACAGCCAGGACGCAGTCGGCCAGCAGCGCCATACCGTCGTGGATTAGGGAGCGAGCCAGGCCATCACCCTCACGGGCGGCCCGGATTACCAGGGGCGCCATGGCTGCGATCTCGGCCCGGGAGAGGCCCTCCACATAGAGGCGGCGCATGATGTCGTCCATGTGGGCCAGGGCCAGGTGTTGCTGCACCAATGCCTGCAGAGCCGTGCCGGCCAGGCGGCCATCATAGCTGCGCACCGCCGCGGTCATGGCCTGGATGCCCAGCCAGTAGCTGCTGCCTTCATCCGAGATGAGATGGCCCCAGCCCCCCGCCCGCCACGATTCCCCTGCTGCGTTCATGCCGAAGGTGGAGGAGCCCGTGCCGGCGATCTGGACGATGCCTGGCCGACCGGATAGCCCCCCGGCCAGGGCGACACGGCAGTCGTGGTCCACCCCTATCCGCTCCGGCGCGGCCAGCGCCAGATCCTGGGCGATGCCGTGGATAACGGCGCGGTCCTGGGGGGAGACCACGCCGGCCATGCCCAGGAAGGTGGCGTCGAATAGGGTATCGCCCAGCCCGGCGGCCTGGCGGGCCTGCTGCACGGCCAGCCCGATGTTCTGCCGCGCCATCTCCACGCCCACATCGTCGTAGTTGGATGGGCCGCTCAGACCCGTGCCCCACACCCGGCCCTGCTCGTCCACGATCGCGACCCGGGTGCTGGTGCCGCCTCCGTCCACGCCCAGAACCCGGCGCATGTTACGGTTCTCCTGCCACCACTGCACCCCTGCCGTCCGTCATTTCCACTACGAACGCGCCCTCCCGGTCCACCCAAACGCCGCAGGCGCCGCCCCGCTCGCTCACTCCCAGTTCCACCTGGCTACCGTCCATACGCAGGACAGGGTGATAGAACTGGGCTACCTTCTCCGCCTCACCCACGATGTAGTGGCCGATGAGGGAACGGCGGAAACGGTCGCGGCTGGTATTGGGAAAGCTACCGTGGATAAGCTGGCCGTTGAAGAAGAGCACATCGCCAGCCGTCATGCGGACAGGAACTGGTTCCATCCCCTCGGCCAGAGGAACTGCGACGTCGGTGAAACTCTGGCTGGTATCGGCGGCCACTGTGCACAGCAGCGGCAGGTCCTGGGTGCCGGGCACGACCTGGAGGCAGCCGTTTTCCTCGTCGCAGTCATCCAGGGCCAGCCAGGCGGCCATACAGGTACCGGGTTGCACCCGCAGATAATACTGATCCTGGTGCAGGGCCTGGCCCCGGGCACCCGGCGGCTTGAAATAGAGCATGGTCTGCACGGCATATGGCTCCCGGCCCAGAAAGGCGGTCAGCCACTGATTGAGGCGTGGCTCAAGCAGCCACTCCAGGCTCAGCCTGTCCCAACGGTGCATATGGATCATGCGCGGGTATTTCTTGAGTGGATCGTTGCTCTGCAGGTTCACGCCCGCAAAGTCGCCCGGATAGGTGCCCGCGGCCCGCAGCTCCATGAAATGCTGGCGATAGCGGGCGACCTCTTCCCGGGAAAACAGGCCCGGTACGACCGCATAGCCGTCCCGGCGGTACGCAGCGATCAATTTTTCGGTCATGATGAACGTCCCTCCCCTTCAGGATGGTTTGGATTCGTGGTTATCAGTGAAATCCGGGTCATCTGTGGATCATGGTTAGGTAGTTACGCCCGTTGCTCTATGTTCTAATAGTGGCAGGCAGTTTTGGCTTGACAAAGGCTTTGACTACCATGGCCCTCCCTGGGCCCTCGTTGATCAGGCGGTAGCGACCAGCCGCGGCCGGTACCACAAAGGTTTCGGCATAGTTGAAGCGCTGGCGCAGGCCGCCTGCTGTCTCCAGGATGATGGACTGGCCCTCCACCAAGTTCATCACGTGGCAGGAGCCATCGGTGGCCCCGGCGACGGCGTGCTCGAATTCGTAGCGATGCACATCGTAGAAATGTTCAGGGTGGGTAGGCAGGTGGACGAGCCGCCACCCCTCCCCTTCCTCCAGTACGTAGGGCTGCGCGACCAGCTCCTCCCGCACACGCCTGCCTCGACGTCCGAAGTCCAGGTTGTCGAAGGCGCGCTGGATGTTGAGCGGACGTGGCTTTCCGTCCAGGTCCAGGCGCATCCAGTCGTACATCTTGAAGGTGAAGATGTAGGGCGTGGCGCTGATCTCCAGCACCAGGATGTCCCTGCCGGAGCAGTGGACGGTGCCGCTGGGGATGAGGAAGAGAGCGTGTTTATTCGCCGATTCGGTATTGACATAGCGGTCCACGTCTACTGTTCTACCCTCGGCAAAACTGCGTTCCAATGCCTGTCGAAAATCGGCCGGGTCGATGTCCTCCTGAAAGCCCAGATAGATCACTGCCCCCGGTTTTGCATCCAGAATGTAGTAGGTTTCGTCCTGGGTGAAGCTCTCGCCGAAGTGGGCTCTGATATAGTCCGATCGGGGGTGGCACTGGAGCGAGAGGTTGCCGCCGCCGAAGGTGTCCAGGAAATCGAACCGGATGGGAAATTCGTAGCCGAAAACCTGGGCGCTGTCGCCCAGCACGGCCTGGTGGTCACAAAACATGAGGAAGTCGAAGGAAACTTCCAGCAGGCGGCCGTCGCTCTCCAGAAGCAGCCCGTTCTCGGGCGCGATCAGCTCGAAGGACCAGGCGTAGTTAGGCACGTCCTGGGGCAGCTGGGGAATGTGTTTTTGGATCCAGTGGCCGCCCCAGACGCCTGGCTCGAACCAAGGGCGCACCCGGAAATAGTGGCGACTCATGGTCCGCAGGCCAGTGCGCAGGTGGTCACCCCGCATCCAGGCCGGCTCGTGGGGACGCTGCTCGTCCACGATCCAGTCGATGTGGGGGAGCAGTGCGGCCTTGTGTCGGTTGAGGGCCACCCAGTCCACGAAATAAAAGCGCTTGTACATCTGTCTGGGCGCTTCGGGCTGGCTGCGGCCCAGGTTGCAGATGCTGCCGGCCCGGCTGCGGAACTGGATCTCGTTTTTGGGCACGTCCACATAGACCAGGGGCGCCTCCCAGCCGGCCAGTGCGGCGCCGCAGCCGTAGAGGATGGAGAGGTCGGCGTCGGGGTCTGGAGCGAGGGCTGCCAGCCTGTTAGGGTCGAAGAAATCGCGCAGGCTGCCGGTGAAGCGGCTGCCAAAGAGGGGGTCGTCGCCGCCCAGGAAAGGGGTGACCATCGCCTCGATGCGGTCACCCGGCCACATGGCCTGTGTCACGTCGATCCAGGCGGTGCGCACGCCCTGCTGGCGCAAGGCAGCATCCAGTTGTCGGCGCAGCTGTTGCCAGAAGACGCCGCCGTAGCCGTCGATGATCAGGCAGCGTTGCCGGCCGATCTCTGCCGCCAACCCCGCATAGCCCAGCCCGATCTGCCCGCTTCCCACAGGAAAACCGGGATAAAGGTCGTACTGGCCTGGGGGAGTGGGGGAACGGGTGGCCGGGAGCAGTTCCTGGGTTGTCTTGCGCCATTCACCGGTCGAACGGTCCATCTTGTTCCCCCTGAGCAGGGCGTCGGTAGTCATCGGCATAGCGGATGATGTCGGCCTGTTGCCAGTTGCCAAAGGCAACTTCCAGGACGCGCACATCCGGCCCGCCCTCGCCGATGGCGCTGCTCAGCCGGTGGCGTGCCCCGGCCGGGATCCAGATCTCGTCGCCAGGGTTGGCGTGGAGGAGCTGGTCGTTCACTTGGATGACCGCCCCTTGGTCCAGGACGATCCAGAGTTCGGCCCGGTTCGCATGGGACTGGAGGCTGAGGCGCTGGCCTGGTTTCACCGTCATCAGGCTGACGGTGACCGGCTGGTTGAGGGCGTATTGTCGGAACGAGCCCCAGGGCCGTTCCACCCAGGCAACGGGCGGCCTGGTGGCGGGAATGGACTGATTGGCGTCGTGGATCATGTTTTTCCTCTCTGGCTGAGGGAGGCAAGGAAGTGGCTGCGCTGGAGCAGGGTTGGCTTTCCATCCACGGCGACTACCACATGGCGGAAATTGCGGGTGGCGATGGTGCCGTAGTCGTGGCCGGCAGTGGCCGGGTAGATGCCAAGGTAGGTGAGCGGATCATCGCCAGTATTGATGGTGCGATGGGCAGTGTGGCCGGGAACGTAGATGATACAGTTTGCCTCCAGCGGCACCAGCCGGCTTTCCTGGCTCCCCTCCCCCTCCAGCAGCATGGCGCCGACGCCGTTCAGGCCGATGTAAACCTCAGCCGCTGGACGCCAGGCGTGGTAATGGCCTTTGGTCATGTAGTACTCGTCGCCGATGCGGCCCGGCTCGAGCCGGCCGATGGCATAGTGGAGGGCACCGTCTCCTTCAGCGGGTTCGACGGCGGTGACAGTGTAAAGGAGGGGGTCGCCTTGGGCCAGGGCCGCGGCGTAAGCCCGCTCGTCAGCAAAGTAGCCCCGCAGATCACTTAGGCGGCGCTCGATCCGGTTCGCCCCGGGGATGGTTCCTGTACGCGGGTCAAAGAAAGTGAGCACTTGCGCGGCAAGCTGCATGGTCATATCCCTGAATCACTTCCCCCTATCCTTCTCATTACCATTTTGTCTTGGATTACAGGTTGTCTTGGATTACAGGACTTATGCAGCCGGTCTGGATGCCGGGCTCTTGTCCAAAGTCTGACTTCTTGTAGACCAGGCATAAGGCGCGCCATTTCTGTTAGACTACCATTAGACTACAACGAAAAACAACATTTGTCAATCATTTTTTAACAAAAAAAGCAACGATTTATCACAAATACTAACATTTGCCTGTTGACAAAAGGAGGTTCCGGACTTAAGATGGAGGTAGGACATCTGCATTGATCAGGAGCCTGGGAGTCAAGTAGAGCAGAGAGGATACGTGTGCTTGCCGAGAAGCGACGCCAGCTGATATCGCAGCGGCTACGGGAGCGTGGGACAGTCACCACCGAGGAATTGGCTGCCGACTTCGACGTCTCCTACATGACCATCTGGCGGGATCTCACCGTGCTGGAGAACGCCGGCCTCCTGCGCCGGGTCCGTGGCGGGGCCGTGCGGGTTGACAACGAGCCCGTGGTCGAACCGTTCTTTGCCGAGAAACGGGCGCTCCATGCCCGGGAGAAGGAAGCCATTGCCCGCTATGCCGCACAGACCTTTGTGACCGATAACGACATCATCATCCTGGAGGCGGGTACCACCGTCTCAGCCATGGTCAAATATCTGGATCAACGCAACCTGACCCTGATCACCAACGGGCTGGCCACCATCAACGAGGCGGCGCCCTCGGTGCCGGACCTGACCGTCATGTGCTGTGGTGGGATCTTGCGGGATGTCTCCTATACCTTTGTAGGTCCGCAGGCCGAACAATTCTTTCGCAATGTTTGTGCCAGCACGCTCTTCCTGGGCGCCTCCGGGCTGGCCTTCCCTGAAGGCATCACTGACCCCAGCCCCCTGGAAATCCAGGTAAAACAAGCCATGGCAGCCAGTGCCGGACGCGTCGTGCTTCTGCTGGACAGCAGCAAGTTCGGTGTGCGTTCCCTTTCACCCATCCTTCCCCTGGAACAGGTGGCCGTTCTGGTTACCGACAACGGCGCACCGGAAGCCGACCTGGTACGGTTACGCGCCCAGGGCATCGACGTCCATGTGGTCAACGTCGCCGGGGAGGCTGCCCATTCCACAGCCAGCGACGCTTCCGCCCCATCACAACCATCCTGACCCGGGCCGGCGCGCAGGAGGCTCTCTACGGAGAAAATCGCTGGGTTATTTGGGTTTCTGTAGGGTCATAGAACCCTTGGGCCGCGCCCAAAGCTGTGCTATGATTGAAAACAGCCGAACGGACCGCCCGGCCTACGCCCAACCTGCCAGGAGGAAGCACCATCCGTCTCGTCGACCACCCCCAGGGCCATTACCGATTCCTGACCGGCATCGCCCCCTACTCGTCAGGTGTAATCGCCATGCCCGGCTATGAGATCGTGCGGGCGAGGCTGGCCGCGCCACTGCCCTATCGCCAGGGCTTCGAGCTGATCGGACGTCACCTGGACGGCTGCGGGCGCCTTCCCCAGGCCCTCTGCGCGGTGGAGCTGCGCATTCCCGAGCCCCTGACCTTCGACGGCTTCGCTGCCTTCAATGCCGACTATCAGGAGCTCCTGGCCCGCAAGGGACTGTTGGTGGAGGGGCTCAACCCCATCGCCCGCACCAACGTCGCACCGGCCGTGGCCCCGCCCGAAGAGGCGCTGCTCTACGCCTTCTCGTACACGGTGCCCAATCCAGAGGCCCGCCCCACCTTTGTGGTGGCCGGCGCCGGCGACCTGCGGGATCAGGCCGACCTATCCCCCGCGGCCATCGTGCGGCCGGGAGATACCTCGCCCGCCGGCCTTCGGGCCAAGGCCACCTGCGTGATGGAGGTCATGGTGGCACGGCTCCAGGGACTGGGAATGTCCTGGGCCGATGTGACGGCGGTGGACGTCTACACCGTGCAGCCCCTGTCATCCCTGCTGGCGGATGTGTTATTGGCCCCCATGGGGCCGGCCGCCCGCCACGGCGTCCACTGGTTCTACAGCCGCCCGCCCATTGTGGGCCTGGACTTCGAGATGGATCTGCGGGGCGTGGCCCGGGAGATCCTCCTCACGCCCTGATAGACGCGTACCCAGGCCGACCGTTACGCGGTGCATGGTGCGGGCACCAAACGGGGCCACAATACACGGACCGGCACGTTTTGCTTGACGCACCACGCACTGCGCATCACATACTGCGCACCAGCACATCGCCACAAGGATCGACCCCATGGATCCATCCATTGTCCGCCTCCTTGACCTCTCCGGCCAGGTGGCCCTGGTGACCGGCGCCAGCCAGGGCATCGGCGAAGCCATCGCCCGGCTGCTGCATGGGGCCGGCGCCCATGTGGCCTTGCTGGCCCGCAGCCAGGACAGGCTGGAGGCCCTGGTCGCGGAGCTGCGCCAGAGCCGTCCCAACGCCCCCGGCGCGCTGGCCATCCCCACCGACGTGGCCGACCCGGGGCAGGTGGACGGGGCCGTGGGTCAGGTATCGGAGACATGGGGACAAATCGACATCCTGGTCAACAATGCCGGGATCATCCGCGCCGGCCCGTACACGGAGATCGACCTGGCCGAATGGCAGCGCCTGCTGGACGTCAACCTCACCGGGGCCTATGCCTGCGTGCGGGCCGTGGCGCCCCACATGCAGGCCCGCGGGTACGGCCGCATCGTCAACATCTCCTCCATCAGCGCCCAGACCGGCGGCGTCTCCGGTGGGGTGCATTACGCTGCGGCCAAAGGCGGCCTGCTCTCCATGACCAAAACCCTGGCCCGGGATCTGGCCCCCCACGGCATTACGGTCAACGCCATCGCCCCCGGCCAGATCGACACCCGGCCGGACCTGCTCTCCCCAGAGGAGCGCCGCAGGCTGGAAGCCCTCATCCCCCTGGGGCGCCTGGGCCGACCCGAGGAGATCGCCTACGGGGTACTCTTCCTGGTATCCCCCATGGCCGCCTACATCACCGGCGCCACCCTGGACGTGAACGGTGGCATCCTGAAGCGCTGAACGTTCAGTGCTGGCTGCGAGCCCAAGGAGGAAGCCTGACCCATGGCCACCCAACTGCCCCGTGTCTCGGTGCCTCACACCCCTTCCTGGGACCGGACCGCGGATCCCGCCACCTGGGATTGGTCCGGTGTGCCTGCCTTGCCACCCTTTATCCTGGCCGACGGCAGCAGGCCCGCCCGCCAACAGACCCAGGCCCGGCTCTGTGGCGACGCCGAGGCCCTCTACGTCCGCTTCGACTGCGAAGATCGGGACATCTGGGGCCACTACACCCGTCGGGATGACCCCATCTACGACGAGGAGGTGGTGGAGGTCTTCCTGGCCCCCGGCCTGGCCGACCCGGTGGACTACTACGAGTTTGAGGTGAGCCCCAACGGTGTGCTGCTGGATGTGCGCATCCACAACCCCACCGGCGACCGCACGGCCCTGCAGACGGATTTTTCCTGGGATTGTCCGGGCCTGCGCTGGCAGGCAGGGCGCAATGACCCGCAGAACCACTGGTGGGCCATCCTGGCCATCCCGTGGGCCGCGGTCTGCCCGGCCGGGGAACGCCCCCGCTTCTGGCGGGCCAACTTCTACCGCATTGAACGGCCCCATGACGGGCCACCTGAGTTCAGTTGTTGGTCCCCCACCCTGACCGACCCGGCGGATTTCCACCGCCCGGCCCGCTTTGGCGTGCTGGAAGTGGAGGGTATATTTTTTAACCAGTGAGGGAGAATCCATGGCCGAACAACCCACCACCGAGAGGATCCTCCTGGACACCGACATCGGCTCGGATATCGACGATGCTGTCTGTCTGGCCTATCTCCTGGCCCAGCCCCGCTGTGAGCTGCTGGGCATCACCACCGTCACCGGGGAGCCGGTGAAGCGGGCCATGCTGGCCAGCGCCCTGTGCCAGGTGGCCGGCGTGGAGGTGCCCATCTATCCAGGCGCTGCGGAGCCCCTGCTGGTGTCCCAGAAGCAGCCGGAAGCGCCCCAGTCCCAGGCCCTGAAGAACTGGCCCCACGCCACCCACTTCCCCCAGGGCGAAGCGGTGGAATTCCTGCGCCATACCATCCGGGCCCACCCGGGCCAGGTGACCCTGCTCACCATCGGGCCGCTCACCAACGTCGCCTTGCTCTTCGCTGTGGACCCGGAGATCCCTTCCCTGCTCAAGGGACTGGTCATGATGTGCGGGGTCTTCACCGAGCACCTCTCCACCCGGGCCACCCGGGTCGAGTGGAACGCCCGGGTCGATCCCCACGCCACGGCCATGGTATACCGGGCCCGGCCCCCTATCCACCGCTCGGTCGGGCTGGACGTGACCACCCGGGTGACCATGGCCGCGCCGGCTGTGCGTGCCCGTTTTCGGACACCCCTGCTGCGGCCTGTGCTGGACTTCGCGGAAGTCTGGTTCCAGCAGCGGGATCAGATCACCTTTCACGACCCCCTGGCCGCGGCCACCCTCTTCGATCCGGAGATCTGCGGCTTTGAGCGGGGGCGGGTGACGGTGGAACTGCAGGATGAGGCCCTGCTGGGGCAAACCCGGTGGGAGCCGGGCGCCGACGACGGCTACCATGAGGTGGCCCTCCGGGTGGACGCCGACCGCTTTTTCGCCCACTACTTCTCCGTGTTCCATTGAGGGGCACCGTCTTTGTAGATTCGATTCGATCCACAGATTGCACAGAGGGTACAGATTTTTCTGGTTCTGTTGAAATGACTACGACCGAATAGGTGTACAGTCGTCCTCCGTCGGTAGTCGGTAGGGGCGGGCCCCCGTGCCCGCCCGAAGCGGGCAGCCACGGGGGGCGGCCCCTACCGTGGCTGCCAGACCCAGGCGGGTGAAAGGACGGCGACGGCTGTTCCCGTCCGTCCTCCCATCTGTGAAATCTGTATCATATGTGGATCCAATCTAAAGGAGTTGCGCCATGCAAGCACTTGTCTGGGAAGGCCCCCGGCAGATGCACCTGCGGGAGGTGCCCGATCCCCAGCCCGCCGCGGACGAGGTGTTGATCCGCACCGCCTTTTCCGGCATCTGTGGCTCGGAGCTGGGCGGCTACCTGGGCCACAATTCCCTGCGCAAGCCGCCCCTGATCATGGGCCATGAGTTTTCCGGCGAAATCGTGGCCCTGGGCGAACAGGCCACCGCGGTCCGGCCAGAGCTGGCCGTGGGCCAGCGGGTGACCGTCAACCCCATCATCGCCAATCCCCTCTCCCGGGCCAGCCTGAAGGGGCGACCCAACCTGAGCCGGGACCGGCGCATCATCGGCATCCACCGGCCGGGCAGCTACGCGGACTATGTGACCGCACCCGCGGCCAACGTCTACGTTTTGCCCGAACACCTGAGCCTGGAACTGGCTTCCCTCACCGAGCCCATGGGCTGCGCCCTGCGGGCCGCCCGGCTGGCAGGGATCACGGCCACGGACCGGGTCCTGATCACCGGGTTGGGCCCCATCGGCCTCCTGATCTTGCAGGTGGCCAAAGCAACCGGCGCTCGCACCATCTTTGCCAGCGACCTGGATCCGGATCGGCGGGCCATCGGCGCCCACTTCGGCGTGCGGGTCATCGATCCCCGCTCCGAAAACGTGGTGGCGGTGATCCAGGCCGAAACCGGCGGCGAGGGGGTGGATGTGGCCATCGACGCGGTGGGCGCGGACGCCACCCGGCGGGAGTGCATCGCCTCCGTGGCCTGGGGCGGCAAAGTCATCTTCACCGGCCTCCACGCGGAGGAGAGCCCCATCCAGGCCAACCTGGTGATTCGCTCGGAGATCGCCATCCAGGGCAGCTTTGCCTATACGCCCATCGACTTTGAAGATGCCCTCACCTGGCTGGCCGATGGACGTCTGGAGATCGAGCCCTGGCTGCTCAAGGCGCCCCTGGCCCAGGGGGGCGCCATGTTCGAGCGCCTCCTGGACAAACCTGGGCCCGTAGCCAAGATCTTGCTCCATGCCTGATGCCATGCCCGAAAGGGGGATTCCATGCGCATTGCACCCCACGTCCACCTGGTAGCCAGCGGCCAGATGGGCTTCGACCTGACCGACCGCTTCGACTGCAATGTCTACTTGCTGGCCGCGGGGGAGGAATATGTGCTCTTCGACGCCGGCGCAGGCCTGGGGGTGGACCAGATCCTGGCCGTATGCGCGGAGGACGGCATCGACACCGCCTGTATCCATCATCTCTTTTTGACCCATGCCCACGCCGACCACGGCGGCGGCGCCGCGTCCCTGCGGGAGCGCCTGCCGGTGACGGTCTACGCCGGGGCGGCCACGGCGCGTATCCTGCGGGTTGGCGATGAAGAGGCCGTCTCCCTGCCGGCTGCCCGCCGGGCCGGCATCTACCCCACGGACTACCGCTACCGGCCCTGCCCCGTGGATCGGGAGCTGGCCGACGGCGAACAGGTGACCATCGGCCCGCTGACCGTCGAGGCTATCGCCACGCCCGGCCACAGCCACGACCACATGTCCTATCTGGTCAGCGGCCTGGACCGGCGCTACCTGGTCAGCGGCGATGCTGTCTTCCACGGCGGGAAGGTGGTCCTGCAGGACACCTACGACTGCAACGTCTACGAGACCAACCGCTCCATCGAGAAGCTGGCCGGCTATCCGTTTGAGGCGTTGCTGCCCGGCCATCTCACGTTCAGCCTGCAGCGGGGCCGGCGCCACCTGGAGGCCGCCAGCGCCGTCATCGCCCAGCTCGGCTGCCCGCCGGCGCTGGGTTGAGTCAGAGTCAAGAGTCCGGAGTCTTGATCCCTGACTCCGGACTTTGGACTATTCTTCAGGAGGTATCATGGCCCACTACCAGGTGATCTGCCTGAACTGTCAGGCTGTGCAGGACGAGGCCGCCATGACCGGCCCGGCCGTCGGCTGCGCCCGCTGTGGCGGCCCGCTGGGTTTCCGCTACGACTACCAGGACGTGCGCTGGGACGGACGCTTTGGCCGCACCATGTGGCGCTACTGGCGTCTGTTGCCCGTGCCGGAGCCAACCCACCTGGTGACCTTGGGTGAAGGGGGCACGCCGCTTCTGCCCAGCCGCATGCTGACCCGCGCGCGGGTCTACCTGAAGGATGAGACCCGCAACCCCACCGGCTCCCACAAGGATCGGCCCCTGTCGGTGGCCATCAACCACGCTCGCCGCATGGGGGCCACCGCGTCCTTCGTGGTTTCCACCGGGAGCACCGGCATCTCCAATGCGGCTTTGGCTGCGCGTGCAGGGCTGAAGAGCGTGGTGCTCATGACCCAGGGGACCCCGGCCGCCCGGGTCTACCCCATGTACGCGCTGGGATCCCAGGTGGTGGAGGTGCAGGGGGCCATCGACGACGTCATCGAGCAGGTGATCCAGCTCTGCCGCCGCCACGGCCTCTACCTCAGCTCCACCAGCCGGGCATCCAATCCGTACCAGGCCGAAGGCAACAAGACCATCGCCTACGAGCTGGTGGAGGAGTTGGGCCGTGCGCCGGATTGGGTGGTGGTGCCGGTGGGCGGTGGCGGGACCCTGGCCGGCCTTCTGCGGGGGTTCCAGGATCTGCAGCGGCTGGGGCATGTGGAACGGCTGCCCCGGCTGGTGGGGGTGGTGCCCCGGGACTACAACGCGCTGGAGGTGGCCTTTCAGCGGGGACTGACCCGTTGGGAGGAGGTGCTGGCCTTACCGTACCACGAGTGCCCGCCTTCCATCCTGGTGAAGCTGGCCCACAGCTATCCGCCCGACGGCATGGAAGCCCTGGAGGCGGTGCGGGCCTGCGGGGGGCTGTTCCTGTCTGTGACGGATGAAGAAGCCCTGGCCGCCCAGGAGGCCTGCGGGCGGCAGGAAGGGCTCTACGTGGAGCCGTCCACGGGCGCGGCGTTGGCTGGCGCCGCGCGGCTGTTGCAGGGGGGCGGGGTACGGCCGGAGGAGACGGTGGTGGTGCTGGTGAGCGGTTCGGGTTTTCGGGAGAATTTCGTGACCATGGAGCGGCGGCCCCTGGAAAAACGAACCATCACCGTTCAGGAATTGGAAACTGTCTTGCTCGCCATGGCTTGATGATATTTTCGTTGGTACGAGTGAACTTGGGACTCTTATCGATCTAACAGGCGGCTGACGTCTTCTAACAAGAGGCTCAAGTCATCCTGACAAATTTCCCATACTACTTCATCGGATATCGCGTCATAACCACGGGCCAACAAATTCCGAAAGCCGCTGATTCTTCGGTAGAAAGTCTCCTTGGGACATCTCTGCGTCCTCTGCGGTGATATGTCCCTTTTTACCGTAGAGCCATCATCACGCCGGGTTACCCCTTGACTGCGCCCGCGGCCAGGCCACCCACCACATAGCGCTGGGCCAGGATGTAGAGAATGACCACCGGCGTCATGGCAATCAGGGACCCCGCCATCATCGGGCCCACCATGTAGTAGTCTGAACGGTAGAAGTTGCTCAGCCCCACGGAAATCATCCGCCTGCTTTCATCCTGGGCCAGGACTAGGGCGAAGATGAACTCGTTCCAGACGCCGTTGAAGACGAAGATCGCGGCGGTGACCAAGCCGGGTACCGAGAGCGGGAGCACGATGTGCCAGAGGGTGGCCAGGCGCGTGCAGCCGTCGATCATGGCGGCCTCTTCCATCTCCGCCGAGATCCCCCGCAGGTAGCCCATCAACAGCCAGGTACAGAAGGGCACGGCAAAGCTCATGTTGGCAATGATCAGGCCCAGGTAGGTGTCCTTCAGCCGCAGGTTGACAATGATCAGGTACATGGGGATGAGCATGAGGGAGCCGGGGATCAGGTAGACGAAGAGTACCCCCCGGGCCAGCCAACCCCGCCCCGGAAAGCGCAGGCGGGTCATGGCATAGGCCGCCAGGGTGGAAAAGACCACTACGATGGTCGTGGTGCTCAAGGCCACAATCAGGGTGTTGCGCAGGTAGAGGGGGATCCGAAACGAATAGATGACGGCCCGGAAATTTTCCAGGGTGGGCTCCCGGGGAATCCAGGTCAACTCCGAGTAGATCTCCCGTTCCACCTTGAACGCGGTGGTGGCCATAAAGTAGAGGGGAAAGAGGATCATCCCCAACAGCAGGGCGATGACCACAAAGGCGATGACTCGAAACACCCCTTCGGGAATGCGGTCCAATAGCGCGGTCATTGTTGCGTCGCCTCCCTGTCCATATAGCTGGCCACGCCCAAGACCAGCATGGCGATGACGGGTAACATGAGGATGGGCACGGCCGCGCCCTCACCCAGCCGGAACTGCACCAGGGCCAGGTGGTAGGTCAGCAAGGGGAAGACCTCGGTGGCGTTGCTGGGGCCTCCCCCGGTGAAGAGCAGTGGAATCTCCAGGGTGTTCATGGTCCAGATGGTGGAGAGTAAGATCACCACGCCCATCACCTGGCGCAGGCCCGGCAGGGTGACGTGGATGAAGCGCCCCAGACGCCCGGCGCCATCCACCTTGGCCGCGTCGTAGAGTTCCGCAGAGATGGTCTGCATGCCGGCCAGAAAGGTTAACGCGTAGAAGGGATAGCCCTTCCAGACCAGCACAAAGATCAGCAGGGCGATGGCCGACCAGGGTCGGGCCAGGAACGGGATGTTGGATTCAATCAGCCCCCAACTGGTCAGGATCTGATTCAACACTCCAGTCTGCCCATCGAAGATCCAGCGCCAGACCAGGACGATGATGTAGGTGGGTAGGATCCAGGGCAGCATGAAAACGCCCCGCAGGATATTGCGACCCCGGAAATCCTGGTTGAGGGCCGTGGCCAGGATCAGACCCACCACGGTCTTGAGGAAGACGGCCGCAATGGTGAAGGCCACCGTGCGCGCCACCATCTGACCAAACTCCGGCCAGCCCAGGATGAAGCGATAGTTGGCCAGCCCCACCCATTCGCCCGGCCCCCGCCCGATCATGCGGTCGGTGAAGCTGATGCGGATGGCCTCGACAAATGGATAGCCCACCATGCCGATCACCACCAGCAGGGCCGGCGCAACCAGCAGCCAACCCAGGCGCGCCTCCTGGGTGTAGACGGAAGTCTGTTTGCGGGCGGTCGCGCCCGATGGCAGCGGCCTTGACAAAGATCGTTCAGCCATGGGGATCCCCCTCGTACACGTTGTTTTGAAAACTCCTGGGCCTGGCCCCGTCAGGCGGGGCAAGCCCCGCCCCTACGGGGCAGGGTCGCCCTTTCGTAGACGCAGCTCGCAGCTGCGCTTCGTCGCCTTTCCTTCACTTGTCTGGGGGCAATCGAGACCAAGCATGTTTCGCCCCTACATCCCGGTCAGCGCTTCGTCGGCATCCCTTCACCCGCCCGGGGCTGACGGAATCGGGCGGGCCCCCGTGCCCGCCCGATAGGACGCATTAGAAGTACCGGCGGAACACGTCTTTGGAGAACTGATCGGCTTCCAGGATCGCCTCTTCCGGTGTCCACCCGTCCAGCAGCACCCGCACCGTCATGGTGCCGATGGGGTCGTTGGGACCCAGCAGGTCGGCCATGGCCGCGTTGTCGTAGGGGGCCGGGTAGCCGCCATAGACGCCCAACTGGGCCGCCAGGTTGAACTGGGCGCGCTTGCCCGTCCACATGGGCAGGTCGTCGTACTCGTGCAGCACATTGGCCACGAAGCCGGCCTCCAGCCAGGGCGCATAGATCTCCTTGTCGTAGAGGGCGCGAATCAGGTCGAGGGTGGTCGCCTCGTCCCGGACATCCTTGGTCATCACCACCGTGTAGCGCAGCCCGGCGTTGGTGGTGTCCCGCACATCCTTGGGCTTGGGCGCCAGGCCGGTGACCTCGGCCAGCTCCGGCTTGTTCTGGGTCGCCCAGACGTAGATGGAGGCGGCGTTGATCACCAGGATGGCCTGATCTTCCTGATAGGCCTTGTTGTTGGAGGACCAGTCCCAGGAGGCAGCGTCATCCGGGAAGAGGCCCATGTCCCACGCTTCCTTGGCAAAGTTGAGGGCTTTGGTGGCCTCTTCCATGTGTTGCTCGGCCAGGATGATGTTCTGGCCGGTCTCGTCCCAAAGGTCTGCCCCCATGTTGCGGAAGAGGTCGTGGCACCAACCGTCGTGCTGCTGTTTGACCACGCCGAAGCCCCAGCCCACCATCTTCTTGCCCTGCTCTTCGGTGAACTGCTGGGCCTGGAGACAGAGGTCTCGGGTCTCTTGCCAGGTCCACTGGCCTTCGGGCACCTGAATGCCCGCTTCTTCGAAGATGTCCTGGCGGTACTGGACCATGGGGGTGTCGATGGAGTAGGGCAGGAAGTGGACCTCGCCCTCGCGGGTGACGTATTCGGTGAGCTTGGGCAGCCATCCCCCGTGGGCCTCGCCGATCTCGGCAAAGAGGTCGGTCAGTTCCCGAGTGCCGCCGGCGTCCATCATCAGGAGGGCCGGCCCTGAGCCCACGAACAGGGCATCGGGCAGGGTGCCTGCCTCCAGCGCGGGCATCACCTTGGTCTGCTGGTTGCCGTCGCTGTCGCGCGAAATTTCGATGGTCACGTTGTTGGCTGCCGCCCACTCCCGCAGCTTCTGTTCCATGATCTCATCCGCCGGGGGCGCAAAGGTGTTCCACATCCAAAACTCCAGGGTTTTGGCCTGGGCCGGGGCCTGCTCGCCGGTGCCCGGGCTCTGGACCGTGGCCGGCGCACAGGCAGCCAGGGCCAGCGCGGTGCCGGCGCCGGTCCACTGAAGGAACGCACGCCGAGAAAGTCTGCGGATCTGCTGTGACATGGGGTAGCCTCCTCTTGGTTCTTGGTTACGGTTTTTGATGGCCCGCTGGCAAAGGTTTGGTGAAGGCGGAAAGGATAGAAGCAAAGGACAGAAGCAGGAATCCAGGACCAACGATCCGACCCGTACGGCTGTCCGACCCGGGCACCAAGGGGGAGCAGCACGGCTCAGAAGCAGCTCGTGGGAAGCACGGTGGGGAGCCCTGGCAGGCGCGCTCCCCTGGTTGTTGATGGGCAAAATCCTGTGGGACCACAACCATTATACCGATGGCCTGTGGCGGGTGTCAAAACCGATGAAAACGGTGGCCGGCATGCCGTCGCCGGGGTCTTGGGTCAGATCCGGCTGGCGCAGACCCTGCGAGGCAGGCTGCTACGGCACCCGCCACTGGCCGAGCCAGCGCACCTGTCCGATCCACTCGTCGGCTTCCGCTTCCGACAGCATCCGATCCAGGGCAGCGATCAATTGAGAAAGATTCCACCGGCTCTGAGCCGCCAGCACGATGCCCCGGTGGTATGGGTAACGCTGGGCCAGCTCCAGGTAGTCGCGAATATTGAAGGTGAAAATCACACGTCCCTGCGCGGTGGCGCCGAGCAGCTGGGCCTCGTCACTGGCATCTAACGGCATCCATGGGGTCGGGATCCGGGTGACGTCATGTCCTCGCTGCAACAGCGCCTGCTGCAACGCCCTGATGGCAGCATCGGCGTCTAGATGCAAACGTGGTTTAGGCATCCTGATCCGCCAGCGCGTTTTCAGCGGCAATGTTCAAGTCGATCTCCTGGCGATGGGCTGCGTAGAAGGCCAGGGCCTCCTCCACCAGATCGACCCTTAAGTAATCAGCGGAAAGTTATTGGAAAAGGGATGAAATCCCACGTTGGATCAGGAAGCTGAGATGGCAAGCTAAAAAGCATGGCAACGAAACGGAATTACACACTGACGGAATCTGAACTGAAGGCAGTCAAAGAAGCGATCAGCAAAGATCCTCGTGCGAGAGTACGGAAACGAGCGACTGCCATTCACATGCTGCATCTGGGACAGAGTCCGGCCGAAGTAGCCGAAGCGCTGGTGGTGAGTGCGAGCACGATCTACGGCTGGCACAAGCGCTGGCGAGAAGGCGGCATTGACGGACTGGCGAATCGACCCAAGAGCGGACGCCCGACCAAAGCGACGAAAGCATACGTCCAACTGCTGGAAGGGGTGATTGAGCAGGAGCCATGCGAGTTGGGCTACGACTTCACAATCTGGACAACCGAGCGCCTAATTGCGCACATGGAGCAAGAGACCGGCATCCGCCTGGGGGCGACGCAGTTTCGAGCGCTGTTGAAGAAACATGACTATGTCTACCGTCGTCCCAAACATTCGCTGAAAGAGTTGCAAGACCCTGATGCTCGCGCCCAGGCCGATGACTGGCTTGCGGCGCAAAAAAAGGGGCCCTGCGAGGCGAGTTGGTCCTCTTCTTTGTGGATGAAGCCACCTTCGGTCTCCACCCCGTGCTGCGCAAGTGCTGGATGAAGCGGGGGCAACAACGCTCCATTCCCACGCCAGGACAACAAGAATGGCATCATGTCTTTGCCGCCTACAACTATGGCACGGATGAAGTCATCTCTTACTGCTCGGATAAGAAGAACAGCGACGCCTTCATCGCCTTTCTCGACCATCTAGCGCAGTCCGTGCCAGCAGGGCGACCGGTTGTGATCGTTCTGGACAACGCCTCGTATCACACCAGTGCGGCCACCAAAGCGGCGTTTGCTTGCCTGGAAGACCACCTGTTGCCCGTCTTCCTCCCGCCCTACTGCTCGGATCTGAACCCGATTGAGCGCTTTTGGCTTCACCTCAAAGACCACGCCTGCGCCAATAAGCTTTATGCTTCCATGGCCGAACTCATCAGTGCGATTCAGCGCTGGCTACGCAAACAAAATTGCTCTGCCGATTCAGATCGCTTTCTGCTTTCCAAAAACTTTCCGTGACCTACTTAGAGCCTATCCGAAAACCGGCTTTTGTGATATAATTTCTCCCAGCAGATTTTGGGAGGAAACGGATGAACGAGAAACCAGTTGATTCG
>FWPU01002303.1_pt1 | contig 53459 bp, 49 predicted proteins | sample 2228361 | NCBI WGS metagenome assembly FWPU01 (sample SAMEA103939777, study PRJEB20133) | metagenome | reverse complement strand
GGGCGCGGTCGGCGCCCAGCTGGCCGGCGAGGCCCTCGTCCTGCTGGCGGCGTTCCTGCTCGCCGGGGCCTGGGTGGCGCAGCGGGCGCCGGGCCGCGGGGCGGGCGTGTTCGTGGGCGCCGTCGCGGGCGCCGGCCTCCTCGCGGGGTGGGCCGCCGCGCCGGCGGTGACCGGGATCCTCGCGCTGTGGACCGTCGGGCTCCGCCTGTTCCTGCCGGTCCCGCTCTACGCGGCCGCCCTCGCCGGGTACGCGGCGGCGGCCGCCGGGTGGTGGACGGCTGGCTCCCTGCGGGGGCCGGGGCTCTGCCTCCTACTCGCCGCGGGCTTCCTCCTGGACTCGACGTACGGGCAGCTCCTCGCGCTGCTGGGGCTCGCGGTCCTCGTGGACGCGACGGTGCACGGGACGTGACCGGGAGCGCGGAGCCCGGTGCACCGCGGCGGGCCCGGTCGCGGGGCGAGGGGTCGGAGGCGCCGAGGGTCCTCTGGAGCCTGCTCCGACTGGGCGAGTGCGCGGAGGAGGTGTTGGCGCGCGCCCTGGCCCCCGCCGGTCTCTCCCCCGCCAAGTTCCGGCTCCTCGCCGAGCTGGCGGCGGCTCCCTCCGAGGGGCTCCCCCTGCGCGAGCTCGGGCGGCGCATCGGCCGCTCGGCGCCCGACGTGACCGAGCTCGCCGCGCGGCTCGAGCGGGAGGGCCTGATCCGGCGGGTCCGGGCCGAACACGACCGCCGGATCGTGCGCGCGACGTTGACGTCGAGCGGCGCGCGCCTGCTGGCCGCGGCCACGCCGGGGGCGGTCGAGGCCGAGCGGTGCCTGCGTCGGCTGCTGGGCGGCGAGGCGTGGCGCACGGTGACGCGGGCGGCGGCGCGGGTGGAGGCGCGGAACCCCGGCGGGGAGGGCGCGCGACCTGTGGCAGGATGAGGGCGTGGAGGCCGAGGCGCCCCGCGCCGCCGTCGTCACCGTCTCGGACGGGGTCCACGCCGGCACGCGCCGGGACGAGTCCGGCGACCTGGCCGAACGGCTGCTCGAGGACGCCGGGTTCGGGGTCGTGCGACGCGCGGTCGTGCCCGACGAGCGGGAGGAGATCGCCGCGCTGCTGCGGTCGCTCGCCGACGCCGGGATCGAGCTGGTCGTGACCACCGGCGGCACCGGCCTCGGCCCTCGGGACGTCACGCCCGAGGCCACCCGGGAGATCCTGGACCGGGAGGCGCCCGGGCTCGCCGAGGCGATGCGACGGGCGGGCCTCGCGCGGACGCCGATGGCCGCGCTCTCACGGGGCCTGGCGGGGGCCCGAGGGCGGACCCTGATCGTGAACCTGCCGGGGAGCCCGAACGGCGTGCGGGAGGGCCTGGAGGCGGTGCTCCCGGCGCTGCGGCACGCGGTCGAGCTCCTCGCCGGCCGGACCGGCGCGCACCCCACCGGGCACGGAGGCGAGGCGCCGGCGGGACCGGAGGCCGGCCCCGCGGCCGTCCACGCGCACGCGGCCGTCCCCCACGCCCACGGGCCCGCCCCGCGCGCGGAGGCGCGGCGCGCGGCTCCGTGGGTCGAGGCCAGGGCGGTCAGGGTCGCCCAGGGCTCCCCGCCGTGCCGCGTGGGGGCCTGGATGCGGATCGTCCCGGGCGGGGAGGTCCACGGCACGCTCGGCTGCGCCGAGTTCGACGAGGCCGCGGCGGCGATCGCGGTGGAGGTGGACCGGTCGGGAGCGCCGCGGATCCACACGCTCCACCACCCCCTGGGCGAGGTGGAGGTCTACTTCGAGCCCCACCGGCCGCCCCCCAGGCTCGTGGTGGTCTCCGCGACCGACGTCGCGCGCGAGCTCCGAGCGCTCCTCGCCCGGCTGGGCTCGGAGACCGTGCTCGTCGAGCCCCGCGCGGAGCGGGTGGGCCCCGAGGACCGGGCGACCCCCGGCGGGGTGGCCGCCTCGGTCGAGGAGGTCGGCCTGGGCCCGGACGACGAGGTGGTCCTCACCGACCACGAGGCGCCCGGGGTCGCGGAGGCCGTGGCGGCGGCCCTCCGTGCGGGGGCGCGGTTCGTGGGCGTGATGGGGAGCCGCCGGCACGTCGGCCGCCACCTCGAGGAGCTGCGGGCGATGGGCTTCGGCGACGAGGAGCTCTCGAGGGTCCGGACGCCGGTCGGGCTGGACCTGGGCGGCCGGTCGGCGCCGGAGATCGCCCTCGCGATCGCCGCGGGCCTGGTCGCCGCCCGCAACGGCCGCGACGGCGGCTGGCTCGACCGGTGAGGCCGGCCCGCAGGGCCGCGGCGCTCCTCGCCGCCTGCGGGCTCCTGGCGGCGGCCGGAGGGGCCGCGGAGGGCTCGCCTTCCCCGCGCGACCCCCGCCCGAACGTCGTGATCGTGCTCACCGACGACCAGCCGTGGTGGACGATCCCCCACGACCCCCCGCCGATGCCCTGGCTCCAGGCGCGGCTCGAGGACCCCGGGGACCACTGGGTCCGGTTCCCCCTGGCCTTCGTGGACGTGCCGCTCTGCTGCCCCTCCCGCGCCTCGCTCCTCACCGGCCGCTACGCGCACCGCACCGGGGTCCTCTCGAACCGGGACGGCGCGCGCCTGGACGAGGGCGCGACGATCGCCGCCCGGCTGCACGACGCCGGCTACCACACGGGCTACGTCGGCAAGTACCTGAACGGCTACCCGTTCGGGCGGGGGCCGTACGTCCCCCCGGGCTGGGACCGGTGGGCGGCGAAGTGGCAGGGGAGCGGGGCCACGGTCTACCGCGACTACGTCCTGGTCGAGGACGGCCTCGCCGTCCGCCACGGTTCCTCCCCGCGGGACTACCTCACCGACGTCCTGGCCGCCCGCGCCGTCCGGTTCGTCCGCGAGGCCCCCCGCGACCGCCCCTTCCTCCTGGTGTTCGCCCCGACCGCGCCCCACGCGCCCTGGACCCCGGCTCCCCGCCACGAGGGGACGTTCCTCGCCGCCGACTTCCCCGACCCGCCCTCGTTCGACCGGGCCGGTGGGGGGGACGAGCCGGGGTGGGTGCGCGCGCTGCCCCGCCTCCCCGACCCCGGCGGCCTCCGCGCCGTCCGCCGGGACGCGGCCGAGGCGCTCCTCGCGGTCGACGAGGCGGTCCGGGCCATCGTCGAGGCGCTCCGGGCGCGCGGGGACCTGGAGCGGACGGCGATCTTCGTCCTCACCGACAACGGCGCGGCGTTCGGCGAGCACCGCTGGGTGGGGAAGGGGTGCCCCTACGACGCGTGCGCGCGGATCCCGTTCCTCGTGCGGCTGCCGGGCGCCGCGCCGGGGGCCCGGCCCGACCTGGTCTCCGTCGTCGACGTGGCGCCCACCGTTGCCGAGCTGGCCGGCGTCCCCCTGCCCGCCGCTGACGGGCGGAGCCTCCTCCCGGCCCTCGAGGGCCGCCCGGCCGCGCCCCGGCCCGGCGTGCTGCTGGAGTGGGCCGGCGATCCCGCGATCCCCGCCTGGTGGGCGGTCCGGACGCCCTCCTCCCTCTACGTGGAGTACGCGACCGGGGAGCGGGAGCGCTACGACCTCCGCCGCGATCCCTGGGCCCTCCGGAACCTGGCGGGGCGGGACCCGGCGGCGGACCGCGCGCTCGCCGCCCTCCTGCGGGCGCTCCGCGGATAGACTGGCGCGCCGTGCAACCGGGGCCCGGGATCTCGTCCAGGCGCCGCCGGTCCCCCCGGGGGGGCCGCCGCCGACCGGGGTTCGTCGCGTTCGTCGCGGCGCTGGGCGCGCTGATCGTCTGGCAGGTGTGGCCGCAGGGGGCCGGGGGGCCCGAGGCGCGCGGGGGGCGGACCGGCGTCGGCCCGGCGGGGACCCCCGCGCCCACGCCGACGGCGGAGCCCACCGGGCTCCCGCCGCCCGAGGAGATCCCGATCGAGCACGTCGTGTTCATGATCAAGGAGAACCGCACGTTCGATCACTACTTCGGGCGCTACCCCGGCGCGATCGGCGCCACGGAGGGGGGCACGCTCCGCTGCACCGACGCCGGCTGCGTGGACGGGCCCGTGGTGCCGCTCGAGCGGGCCCCCGACGTCCAGCCCCACGACATCACCCACGGGTTCGCGTCGGGGCTCTACGCGATCAACGGCGGGAAGATGAACGGCTTCAACATCATCGGCCAGGGCCAGGATCTCTCCGGCTACGTCCAGCACACGCGCCGCTCGATCCCCGCGTACTGGGCGTACGCCGACCGGTTCGTCCTCGCCGACATGTTCTTCACCTCGATGTACGGCCCCACCTTCCCCGAGCACCTCTACACCGTGGCCGCCCAGTCGAACCTCATCGTCGACAACAAGACCAACGTGGACACCGAGGGGAACTACTGCGACGACCCCCGCGAGTACACGAAGCGGTTCCGCGACGACCTCACCCGGCGCGAGCTCCGGCTGATCATGCGCCTCGAGGAGCGGATCACGGCGGACATCCCGGACCAGCTGATCCGGATCGCCCGCTACTGGGAGAGCATCCGGACCTGCTTCGACATCCCGGTCCTCCCCGACCAGCTCGAGGAGGCCGGGATCAGCTGGAAGTACTACGCGAACGAGGACCAGTGGATGAACGGGCTCCAGGCCATCCGCCACGTCCGGTTCGGGCCGATGTGGCGGAAGGTCCAGCCGCCCGAGAACTTCATCGAGGACCTGCGGAAGGGGAGGCTCCCCCAGGTCTCGTGGCTCGTGCCGCCCGAGGGCCTGAACGAGCACCCCGGGGGCGGCCAGAGCGTGTGCGCCGGGGAGAACTGGACCGTGCAGCAGGTGAACGCGCTCATGCGGAGCGAGTTCTGGCCGACGACCGCGCTGATCATCGTGTGGGACGACTTCGGCGGCTTCTACGACCACGTGCCGCCGCCCCACTACGACATCATGGGCCTCGGCCCCCGGACGCCGGCCCTGATCATCTCGCCGTGGACCCGGCGGGGCGACAACCCCGACGGCGGGTACATCGACCACACCGTGTACGAGTTCTCCTCGGTCCTCGCGTTCATCGAGCACCTCTTCGGCCTCGAGCCGATGACCGAGCGCGACGCCCAGGCCGACCCGCTCTCCGGCGCGTTCGACTTCTCGCGGCCCCCGCGCCTGAAGAAGCTGATCCTCCCCTACCGGCAGGACTGCCCGTACTACACGAACCCCGGGTAGCCGGCCGGGGGAGCCTGGGGCTGGGGGCGGCGGCGCTCCTGGCCGCCTGCGGCGGGCGGGAGCCTGCGGTCGCGCCCACCGGCACCGAGCGCCCCACCCCTCGCCCACGGAGCTGCCCCCGGTGGCGGGGGAGCTGTCGGTCGCGCAGTGGCCGCTCTACATCGACCGGGCGAAGGGCGGGCGGCGCCCGAGCCTCGAGGCCTTCCAGCGCGAGACCGGGATCCGGGTCGACCACCGGGAGATCATCAACGACAACTACGCGTTCTTCGCCAAGCTGGTGCCGCTCTTCGAAGCCGGGGAGCCGACCGGCTGGGACATCATCGCCCTGTCGGACTGGGTGGTGGGGCTCATGGTCGAGCGGGGCTGGCTGCTGCCCCTCGACCGGTCGCTGCTCCCGACGGTCGACGCGAACCTCCTCCCGGCGTTCCGGGACCCCGCCTACGACCCAGGCAACGCGCACAGCGTCCCCTGGCAGGGGGGCGTGACGGGGATCGCGTACTACCCCGAGCTCGTGGGCGGGAGGATCACGGCCTTCGCCGACCTGTGGAACCCGCGCCTCGAGGGTCGGGTGGGGATGCTCACCGAGATGGTGGACGGCGTCCGCGAGATCATGCTCCAGAAGGCCGAGGAGCTGAAGGGGGCCGACCGCGAGTACTACGAGACGCTCGCGAACAGCCCGCTGCTGTTCCCCCCGAGGACCCCGCCGCCGCGAACCTCTTCGAGTACAAGGCGTTCACGGGGGAGGAGTTCACCGCCTGGAACGAGCTGTTCGAGGAGGTGCTCCGGGGCTGAGCTCCCGGGCCCGGCGGGCCTCGGCCCGGCCGCGCCTCGGCCCTCGGCGCGCGCGGCCGGCGGGCCTCAGGCCGGCGTGAGCTGGAACTGCCCGCGGCGGGTCTGCTCCCGCCACCAGGCCACGCCCTCCTCGGGCAGGCTGTGGATCGGGTCGTAGTACGGGTAGCGGCGGGTGAGGGCCTCGGGGTCGTCGTACTCGATCCCCGTCCGGTAGTTCTTCGTCCAGTAGGAGATGCCGCGGACCCGGTCGTACTCGACCGCCTGGTGGGCCCACCGCTTCCCCACGAACGGCACGTCCACGACGATCCGGGGCGTGGCGAACCCCGGGAGGTAGCCCATGATCGCGTGCTGGAGCTCCTGCGCCTGCCACACCGGGATCCGCCAGTGCTCGGAGTTGGGGATCATGTCGCAGACGTAGAAGTAGTACGGCATGATCTTCGCGTGGTCCAGGAGCATGAAGCAGAGCTCCAGGATCTGCTCGGGCGTCGTGTTCACCCCCCGCAGCAGCACCCCCTGGTTCCGCACGTCGCGGAAGCCGGCGTCGAGGAAGACGGCGGCGGCGCGCCCCACGAGCGGGGTCACCTGCTGCGCCGCGTTCACGTGGGTGTGCACGGCGATGTCCACGCCGCGCTCGCGGGCCCGCCTCCCCATCCGCTCGGCGGCGGCCTTCACCTCGTCCTGGAGGAAGTGCTGGGGGATCCCAATCAGCCCCTTCGTCGCCAGGCGGATGTCCCGGATGTGCTCGATGTCGAGGAGCTTCATCACGAAGTCCTCGAGGCGGTGGATCGGCACGTTCGCCACGTCGCCGCCGGAGACGACCACGTCGCGGACCATCGGCGTGCGGCGGAGGTAGTCGAGCATCGCCTCCCACCGCTCCTGCTGCTTGTGCTCGAACCGGTACTTGAGGACCTGGGGCGTGTCGTTCCCGACCAGGTCCATCCGGGTGCAGTGCCCGCAGTACTGGGGGCAGGTCGGGATCAGCTCGGCCAGCACCTTCGTGGGGTAGCGGTGGGTGAGGCCCTCCACCGCCCACATGTCGGCCTCGTGGAGGGAGTCGCGGGAGGCCATCGGGTGGCTCGGCCACTCCGGGTCCCGCTCGGAGAAGGCGGGGGCCATGTAGCGGCGGACCGGGTCGTTCCGGAGGTCCCGCTCGTTCATCGTGTTGATCATCTGCGGCGGGATCAGCATCGACATCGTGGCCCGCTCCGCCTGGTCGCGGGCGATGTCCTCGAGGAGGTCGTCGGTGAGGAAGTCCCCCAGGGCCTCCTTGAACCCCTTCAGGTTCTTCACCGTGTGGGCCCGCTGCCACTGGGCGCTCTCCCACTGCTCGCGGGTGACGTCCCGGTAGCCGGGGAGGCGGCGCCAGTCGGGCTCCACGTACCCCCGCTCGAGGGGATACCGGAACGGCTGGTCGGCGGCGTGCGCCCTCGCTTCGCGGTGGGCCGGCCGCCCGCGGTTCGCCTCGTCGCTCATCTGGGCCTCCGGGTCGGAAGGATTCCGGGACGGAAGCCAGTTTACCCCCGATGCGTCCTCCCGGGCGCCCGTCCGAGCGGAGGATGTTCGGCGCGGCCGCTCAGCGGCGCGGGCCCCGCGGGCCGCGCGCCGGACCGCCGCCCGGGCGCTCCCCCCGCCGGCGCTCGAAGCGGGGCTCGGGCCCCTTCTTCGGCAGGCGGGCGGAGAGCGGCGCGACCCCGGTGCGCTCGAGCCGGACCTCGATGTACTCGCCGCGCATCCAGCGGTCGGTCTCCCGCCACCCGTCGGAGAGGAGGGACCGGAGCCTCCCGGCGGACGTCTTGCGCAGCCGCTCCGTGTTCGGCTCCTTGAGGTAGAGCCGCTCGTGGATGACCTCGCGGTGATCGGCCATAGGGCCGCAAGGCTACCAGGCCGAGCCGGTGCCGCGCCGGCGGCCCGTGTCCACCGGGTCCTCGCCCCCTCCGCGGCCGGCTGCGAGCCTCGGGCCGTGGCCGTCCGGGAGAAGTACCGGGGGATCGCACCCCTGGCGGTCGACTGGCGCGAGCGCCTGGCCGAGCTCCCGTCCGCGTGCGCCCGGTTCGGGATCGACCTGCTGTACCTGTTCGGGTCCGCCGCCCGGATGCTCGAGGGCGACGGGATCCCCGAGGACCTCGACCTCGGGTTCGTCGCGGCGCCGCCCTCCGACTTCTTCGGCTTCGCCGAGGCCCTCTCCCGCGTCCTGCGCTCGGACCGGGTCGACCTCGTCGACCTCGGAGCGGCCTCGCCGGTGTTCGCCTTCGAGGTGGTGCGGACCGGGCGGCTCCTGTACCGCCGGTCGGTCGAGCGGGAGAACGCGTTCGAGCTGGCGCTCACCGGGCGCTACCGGGACGAGGTGGTGCGGCTGCGGCGGTGGGCGGCGTCGCGGGCGGGGGAGGAGCGCCCTGGTCCTGCGTAGACAGGTCGTCGAGGGGTTCCTCGCGGAGCTCGAGACCGTGGCCGCTGGCCTCGAGGACCTCGGCCCTGTTCGTGCGGAGGACCTCAGGGGCGATGTCCGGCTCCGTTGGGCGGTCGAGCGAGGCCTCCCGAGCGACCTGAGCGTCGTCTTCAACGTCGCGGACCACATCCTGGCCGGGGCCTTCGGGATCAGGGCCGAGACCTACGAGGAGAGCCTGGACCTCCTCCTGGCCCGGGGGGTCATCTCGGAGGCCACGCGCCGCGCGCTGGCGGGCAGCGGAGGGTTCCGCAACGTCCTCGTCCACGGGTACGTGCGGGTGGAAGTGGGCAGGGTGGCGGACGCGCTGGCGAACGCGCCCTCGACGTTCCGGTCCTTCGTCGCGGACGTCCGGGCCTGGCTCGAGGGCGGCGCGGGGGACGGCGGCGGGCCTCGGCGGGGGTGAGCGTCAGACGCCCAGGGCCTCGCGGACGGCGGCCGCGACCCTCGCCGCCGAGATCCCGGCTCGCTCGCGGAGCTCCTCGGGGGTCCCCGAGCCCGGCATGGCCCGGACCGCGAGCTTCACCACCCGGCCGGAGAGCTCCCCGCCCGCGGCGAGGGCCTCGAGGACCGCGTCCCCCAGGCCCCCCTCCGCCCAGTGGTCCTCGACCGTGACGACGAGCCCGGTCTCGCGGAGCGCGCGGCGGAGCGTGTCCCCGTCGATCGGCTTCACCGAGTACGCGTCGATCACCCGGACCGGGATCCCCTCCCCGGCGAGCGCGTCGGCCGCCCGGAGCGCCTCGAACACCGTGATCCCGGCCCCCACGATCGTCGCCCGGTCCCCCGGTCCCTCCCGGAGCGTCTTGCTCCCGCCCACCGGGAAGGCCTCCCCCGGCTCGTAGAGCACCGGGGTCTTCTCGCGGGTCGTCCGGAGGTAGGAGATCCCCGGCCGGTCGAGCATCGCCGCGGTGAGCGCCGCCGCGGCGTTCCCGTCCGCGGGGTAGAGGACCGTCGAACCGTGGACCGCCCGCATCATCGCGAGGTCCTCGAGGCCCATCTGCGACGGGCCGTCCTCGCCGATCGAGACCCCCGCGTGCGAGCCGCAGAGCCGCAGATCCGCGCGGCCGACCGCGGCCATCCGGACGAAGTCGTAGGCGCGGGTGAGGAACGCGCCGAACGTGGCGGCCACCGGGGCCTTCCCCAGGGCCTGGAGGCCCACCGCCACCCCCACCATGCACTGCTCGGCGATGTACATCTCGAGGAACCGCTCGGGCGCGACCCGCTCGAAGTCCTCGGTGTACGTCGAGTTCGAGACCTCCCCGTCCAGCACCACGAGGTCGGGGCGGACGGCGAGGGCGGCCAGGGCCTCGCCGAAGGCCTTCCGGGTGGCCACCGGCTCCCGGTAGGCGGGGAGCGCGACGCCGCTCGCCGCGCCGGCGGGCCGGGCGGGGGCCGGGGCAGGCGCCGGGGGGACGACCCGGAGATCCCGCTCGCCGCCGAGCTCCTCGATGGCCCGGGCCGTCTGCTCCGGCGAGAGGGCCTTGCCGTGCCAGCCCTCCGCGTCGGCGAGGAACGACACCCCGTGGCCCTTCTCGGTGCGGGCCACGACGAGGGCCGGGCCGTCGCCCCCCGCGGCCTCGCGGTACGCGGCGTCGATGGCCTCGACGTCGTGGCCGTCGACCTCGACCGCCCGCCACCCGAAGGCCCGGGCCCGCTCCGCGTACGCCCGCGTGTCCCACCCGAGCATCGTCGGCCCCCGCTGGCCCAGGCGGTTCACGTCGACGATCCCCACGAGGTTCCCGATGCCGTGGTGCGCGGCGTTCGCCATCGCCTCCCAGACCGAGCCCTCGGCCATCTCGGAGTCGCCCAGGAGCACCCACACCCTCCCCGGGAGCCCGTCCATCCGCATCGCGATCGCCATCCCCAGGCCCATCGCCAGGCCCTGACCGAGGGAGCCGGTGGCCACGTCGACCCAGGGCATCCCGGGGACCGGCGCGGGGTGCCCCTCGAGGGGGCTGTCGAGCTTCCGCAGGGAGAGGAGCTGTCGGTCGGTGATCGCGCCGATCGCCTTGAGCACGGCGTACAGGAGCGGCGCGGCGTGGCCCTTCGAGAGGACGAATCGGTCGTTCGCGGGGTCGTCGGGACGGGCCGGGTCGTAGCGGAGGTGGTTCGCGAAGAGCACCGCGGCCAGGTGGGCCGCCGACATCGACGACGTGGGATGCCCCGAGCCCGCCGCCGTCGTCGCCCGGATGCTGTCCACGCACAGCTGCGCCGCGAGCTCCTCCAGGTCCTTCCGCTCCATCCGGCCTCCTCTCCAGCGAGCTTCCCCGCCCGGCCTACGACCTCCCCCGGACGGGCGGTCCCCCGCGGTCGCCGACCGGGCGCCGCGGCTCCCGCCAGCCTACCCGCGGCCGGCGCTCACGGAGCCTCGAGCGGGACGAGCTCGGACCGGGCGACGTCCACGAGCCCCCGGTCCGTGAGCCTGAGCTCGGGGATCACCGAGAGCGCGAGGAACGACATCGCCATGAACGGGGCGGGGAGCGTGACGCCGAGGGCCCGGGCCGCCTCCTCCAGCTCCCGGGAGCGTCGCGCCACCTCCATCGGGCCCCGGTCGGAGAGCAGCCCGCCGTAGGGGCAGGGCAGGTCGGCCAGGACCCTCCCGCCCGCCACCGCGGCCTGGCCGCCCCCCAGCCGGGTGAGGTGGTTCACGGCCGCCGCCATGTCCGCGTCGTCCACCCCGACCACGACCACGTTGTGCGCGTCGTGCGCGTGGGTCGAGGCGAGGGCGCCCCGACGGAGCCCGAAGCCGGTGACGAACCCGACGCCGATCCGGCCCGTCCCGCGGTGGCGCTCGACCACGGCCGCCTTCGCGAGGTCGCGGGCGGGGTCGGCCACCGCGCGCCCGGCCCGCTGCGCGGGCTCGGCCGCCAGGGCCCGGGTCACGATCTGCCCCGGCTCCACGCCGATCACCCGGACCCTGCCCTCCGCCTTCACGAGGAAGTCGTCGGCCGCGAGCGGCGGCACCCGCACGCTCCCCCGCATCCAGTCGGGGAGCGGCGCACGCGGCGCCGCCACGGCCTCCCCCTCCGCGGCCACGAGGCGCCCGCGCTTCCAGACCCTGACCGGCCGGAACCCCTCGAGGTCGGGGACGGCCACGACGTCGGCGAGGTAGCCGGGCGCCACCGCGCCGTGCTCGTGGAGCCGGTGGTAGCGGGCGGGGTGGAGGGTCGCCATCGCGACCGCGTCGGCGGGCGGGCAGCCGAGCGAGACCGCCCTGCGGAGCACGTCGTCGAGGTGCCCCTCCTCGAGGAGCTGGTCCGGCTCGCGGTCGTCGGTGCAGAGGAGGCAGTTGACGGGGCCGTGCTCGAGCACGAGCGGGAGGAGGGCCTCGAGGTTCCGCGCCGCCGAGCCCTCCCGGATCATGATCCACATCCCGAGCCGGCGCTTCTCCAGGGCCTCCCGGTACGACGTGCACTCGTGGTCGCTCCGGACGCCGGCCGCGAGGTAGGCGTTGAGGGCGGGGCCCGAGAGCCCCGGCGCGTGGCCGTCGACGTGGGCGTCGGCCGCCCCACGGGCGGCGGCGAGCTTCGCGAGGGCCGGCGGGTCGCCGCGGACGACGGCGGGGACGTCCATCATCTCCGCCAGGCCGATCGCCCGCGGCTCCTCCCGGAGGAGCGCCTCGACGTCCTCGGCCGAGAGCGTCGCCCCGCCCGACTCGAACGGGCTCGCCGGCACGCAGGAGGGGACCATCGCGTAGAGGTCGACGGGAAGCCCGCGGGCGGCGGCCAGGAGGGCCCGGACCCCCCGGGCCCCGAACACGTTCGCGATCTCGTGGGGGTCGAGGACCGCGGCCGTGGTGCCGTGGGGGACGACCGCCGTGGCGAAGGCGTCGGGCCGGAGCTTGGTGGACTCGAGGTGCATGTGCCCGTCGACGAAGCCGGGGAGGAGGACGAGGCCCGAGACGTCCTCCTCGCGGGTGCCCCGGTAGCGCCCCAGGCCGGCGACGTGCTCGCCCGCGATCGCCACGTCCGCCTCGAGCAGCTCGCCGGTGAAGACCGACAGGACCCGGCCCCCGCGGAGGACCAGGTCCGCGGGTCGCTCGCCGCGGGCGACCGCCAGGCGGTGGGCGAGGTCGCGGGTCCAGGGGTCCACGGTCCCGCGCAGCCTACCGCGGAGCCCCGACGGCGCGCGAGGGGCGGGCGCTGGGCGGGAGGGCGCCGACCTGGTACCGTCGGGGCGAGGGACGGCGACCGCCGCCCCGTGAGGTTCCGCTCCTCCGCGTCCCGGGCGAGTCGAGACCTCGCCGGAGACGATCGGCCCAGGGGCCGGGAGGAGCGAACCGAATGCCCACGACCACCTTCGCCGACCTCGGCGTGTCCGCACCCGTGGTCCGAGCCCTGGCCGAGGCCGGGGCCAGCCGCCCCTTCCCCGTCCAGGCCCTCGCGCTCCCCGACGCGCTCGCCGGCCGCGACGTGCTGGTCAGGTCCCCGACCGGCTCGGGGAAGACCCTCGCCTTCGCCCTTCCCGTCGTCGAGCGCCTGGGCCCCGACGCGCCGACCCCGGCCGCCCTCGTGCTCACGCCGACCAGGGAGCTCGCGGCACAGGTCGCCGGGGCCGTCGCCGCGCCCGCCCGCGCCCGCGGCCTGGCGGTGGCCGTGGCCTACGGCGGGACCCCCCTCCGCGAGCAGGCGCGGACCGCCTCACGCGCCCACGTCCTGGTCGCGACCCCCGGCCGCCTCGAGGACCTCGCGTCCCGCCGGCTGGTCGACCTCGCCGGCGTCAGGATCCTCGTCCTCGACGAGGCGGACCGGATGCTCGACATGGGGTTCCAGCCCCAGGTGGACCGGATCGTCCGGCGGCTCCCGTCCGCCCGGCAGACGATGTTCTTCTCGGCCACGCTGGACGGCGAGGTCGGGCGCCTGGCACGCGCCTACACCCGCGCCCCGGTGCGCCACGAGGTCGCCGCGCCTGCGCCCACCGCCCCCGGGGCCGACCACCGGTTCCTCCCGGTCGACCCCCACGGGAAGGTCGAGGCGCTCGTGGAGCTCCTCGCCGGGGAGCGCGGGCTGGCCCTGGTGTTCGTCCGCACGAAGCGGGGGGCCGACCGGCTGGCCCGCAGGCTCGTCGCCCGGGGCGTGGCGGCCGAGGCGCTGCACGGCGACCTGGCGCAGCCCGCCCGGGAGCGGGCCCTGGCCCGGTTCGAGGCGGGGAAGGTCGACACGCTGGTCGCCACGGACGTCGCGGCCCGCGGCCTCGACCTGGACCGGATCACCCACGTGATCAACTTCGACCCACCGGACGACGACAAGGGCTACGTCCACCGCGTGGGCCGCACGGCCCGGGCCGGCCGGGCCGGCACCGGCGTCACGCTCGTCACGCCGGAGCAGCGGGGGGACGTGGGCCGGATGGCGGCCCGCCTCGACCTCCGGGGGTCGTTCACCGAGGGGGGGATGGAGGTCCCCCCGCCCCGCCTGGTGTTCTCCGGGTCGCGTGGCCGCCGCTCGATGCTCCGGAAGCCCCGCCGCCGCTGAGGCTCGCTACGAGGCGTCGCCGATCAGGCGGAACCCGGCGCGGCGGGCCAGCGGGGGGATCTCCTCCGCGGGGACCGGGCGGCTGAAGAAGTAGCCCTGGCCGTAGGCGCAGCCGTGGGCGACCAGGAACCGCCACTCGTCCTCGGTCTCGATCCCCTCGGCGAGCGGGACCATCCCGAGCCCCTCGGCGAGGGCCACGATGGCCCGCACCATGCTCGCCTTCGTGAGGTCGGCGTGGCAGTCGCGGACGAAGGACCGGTCGATCTTGAGCACCTGCACGGGGAGGTCGCGGAGACGCGAGAGCGAGGAGTAGCCGCTCCCGAAGTCGTCGAGGGCGATCCGGAGCCCCCGCTCCCGGAGCCCGACGAGGATCTGCCGCGTGCGGTCGGGGTCCACCATCGCGGCGGACTCCGTCACCTCCACCACGACCTTCCCGGCGGGGGTCCCGGCGTCGGCCAGGCGCGCGGCGATCCGCTCGGCCAGCTCCGGCCGCCACAGCTCGCGCGTGGAGAGGTTGAAGCTGATCTCCAGGTCCAGCCCCTCCTCCCGCCACCGCGCGTCCTGGCGGCACAGCTCCTCCAGCACCCAGTCGCCGATGGCCTCGATCAGCCCCATCTCCTCGGCGAGCGGGATGAAGTCCCCCGGCGGGACGAGCCCCCCGTTCGGGTCCGGCCATCGCAGGAGGGCCTCGACCCCCACCATCCGGCCGTCGGCCAGGCCCACGAGCGGCTGGTAGTGCAGCTCCCAGTTCCGCTCCTCCACCGCCCGGCGCAGCCGGGTGGTGAGCGAGAGCTTCGTGAGCGCGTCGGCGTCGGTGGGGGCGTGGATCACGTACCCGCCGGGCCCGGTCCGCTTGCTCTGGAACATCGCGGCGTCCGCCAGGCGCAGGAGCGCCGCGCCGTCGCCCCCGTGGTGGGGGAAGAGGCTGATGCCGATGGAGGCCGTCACGTAGACCTCGGTCCCGGCCACGCGGAACGGCTGGCGGAGCGCGTCCTGGATCCGGGAGGCCACGGACTCCGCGACAAGCATCGCCCCGTCGGCGTCGCCGGGGAGCGGGGTGCGGGGGGTGGTCTCCAGGTCCGCGAGGAGCAGGAGGAACTCGTCGCCGCCCTGCCGCGCGACGAGGTCGGTCTCCCGGGTCGCCTCCCGGAGGCGCTCGGCGACCCCACGGAGCAGCTCGTCGCCGGCCTCGTGGCCCAGGCTGTCGTTCACCAGCTTGAACTCGTCGAGGTCGAGGAAGAGCACGGCCACCGCGAGGTCGTGCCGCCGGGCCCGGGCCAGGGCCAGCTCGAGGAGCTCCTCGAACATCGCGCGGTTCGGCAGCCCGGTGAGGCGGTCGTGGTAGGCGAGGAACGCGAGCTGCTCCTCGGCCTTCTTGGCCTCGGTGATGTCGAGCATCACCCCGTGGATGAACGCGGGCCGGCCGTCGCCGTCCTTCACCACGACCGCGCTGTCGCGGAACCACACCACCCGCCCGTCGCGCGCCAGGAGCCGGTACTCGAAGGTGAAGGGCTCCCCGGAGTCCCGGCCCGCGAGGTAGGTGGCGAGGGCCCGCTCCTTGTCGTCGGGGTGGAGGTGCTTGTACCAGAGGTCGGGGTCGGCGATGTACTCCTCGGGGGAGATGCCGAGGAGGTCCCGGATCTGGGGGCTCACGTAGGCGGTGGACATCGAGTCGTCGACGACGTCGACGTAGACGATGGCCGGGATCTGCTCGACGAGCGCCCGGTACCTGGCGTCGGCCTCGCGGAGCTCCTCGTCGGTCCGGCGGAGCTCGGCGAGGAGCGCCCGGACGGCCTCCGCCGCCTCGGGCGGGAGGAGGTCGGGGGACGCGAGGAGCCGCTCGGCGCCCTCCACCGCCGGGCGCCGAGGGCACGCGTCGGACGTCCCCTGCCGCTCCGCGGACAAGCCGCCTCCTCCTCGGGCTTCGACGGGGGTATCGGCGGCTGGCCCGCCGTCCTTGACCGGTCGTTCAGGCATCCCCCGCCGGGGGGACCCGGCCGCCGGGGCCCTGCCGGCCCCCCGCCGAGGGGGCGCGGCCCCGGGGTCACGGCGCATCCAGGGCCCGGAGGATCCGGCGGATCCCGAGGACGACGGCGCCCAGCGGTGGGCCCAACAGGAGCGTGGGGAGCAGGGTGAGGCGGAGATCCGAGGCGCGCGGCGCGACGTCGAAGGCGAGGGACCCGCTCGGGTGGACGGTGCACACGAAGGCCCCCGCCGTCGACGGCCGCATGAGGATCGTCGTCTCGCCCCCCGGCGGCACCACGGAGGGGCCCACCCGGTGGGGCACGGCGTCGTCGTTCCGGAGGACCAGGAGGTCCCCTGAGGCGAAGGAGAGGGAGCGCGGGACGCCCAGCGGGTTGGCGCCCGCGGCGACCCGCCGGGCGGCCCCGGCGGGGATCACCAGCTCGATCGTGCGCGGGCCGCGGACGTTCCGCCCGAGGAGGACCAGCCCCAGGGCGCTGACGCCCCAGACGAAGGCCGAGGCGGCGACGAGGACGCCGACGATCCGGAGCGGCCGGCGGACGGGGGGCGAGGTCGGCACGCCGATGCGACCCCGCCTCAGGACACGAGGTAGACGGTGGGGAAGATCACCACCCAGGCCACGTCGACGAAGTGCCAGTACTTCACCACGGCCTCCACCCCCCAGTGGTCGTGGGAGCCGAACCGGCCGCGGCGGGCCATGTCCCGGACCACGGCCAGGGCCACGACGCCGGTGAACACGTGGAAGGCGTGGAGGCCGATGAGGCTGAAGAAGGCGGACCCGAACGGCGTGGAGGGCGGGAAGTAGCGGAGCCCCTCGGACCATTCGACGCCGACGCCCACCAGGAACAGCAGGCCGAGGAGGATGGTCCAGGTCACGTTGCGCATGAACCCGGCCCGGTCGTCGTGGGCCATGAAGGTTTCCGCCCGGTAGGCGGTGAGGCTGGAGAGGATGAGCACGAGGGAGATGGCGAGGCCGAGGGGCTGGTTCAGCTCCTTCGGCCGCGAGACCCCGAGGAGGATGTAGCGGGCGGCGATGACCGCGCCGAACAGGAACGTCTCGGACGCGATGAAGCACCACAGGCCGAGCCGGTCGGCGCGCACCCGCCAGGTCGGCCGCTCGGCGACGAGGCCCGCTGCCTCCATCAGCCCTCCTCCCGCGCCCGGAGCTGGTCGATGTGCATGAAGTACCGGAGGATCAGCCAGGCCGCCGGGAGCATGAGGGCGATCAGGGGGACGAGCGCGCCCCGGCGCAGCCCGATCCCCACGGCGGCCTCGAGGAGGTCGATGACGAACAGGCCGACGAACACCCAGAGGCCCAGGCGGAGCTCCCGGGACAGATCGGACCCCCCCTCCCGCACCGTCACTCCTCCCCGCCGGCGATGGCCGGCTCCAACCTGGCGTGGGCCGGGGCCCCCTCCGTGTAGTCGTAGGGATGCCCGACGACCACGGGGTGGCCCCGGAAGTTCTCCCTGGGGGGCGGGGAGGGCACCTGCCACTCGAGGGTTCGGGCACCCCACGGGTTCGCGCCCGCCGGCGCCCCGCGGACCGCCGAGCGGAGCACGTTGGCCACGAACACCAGGAACCCGGCCCCCAGGAGGAACCCGGCCACGCTCACGAACCTGTTCACCCCCGCGAGGTACGGCAGGTAGTCGGCCACCCGCCGGTTCATGCCGTTCACCCCCAGCCAGAACATGGGCAGGAACACGGCGTTGAAGCCGAGGAAGAACCACCAGGCGTGGACCTTGCCGAGCCGCTCGTCGTAGGTCCGCCCGGTGATCTTGGGGAACCAGTAGTAGAGCCCGGCGAAGAGCGCGAAGATCTCCCCGCCCACGATCGTGTAGTGGAAGTGGGCGACCACGAAGTACGTGTCCTGGAGGTGGATGTCGGTGGCCACGTCGGCGTTGAAGATCCCGGTGACGCCCCCGATCAGGAAGTTGAACACGACGAACAGGGCGAAGAGCATCGGGGTGGCGAGCCACAGCCTCCCCCGCCAGATCGTCCCCAGGGCCGAGAGGAACACGAGCCCGGTGGGGATCGAGATCAGCTCGGTGAGGGCCATGAACGGGCCGTGGAGGTAGTCGGCCATCCCGCTCGTGAACAGGTGGTGGGCCCACACGATGCCGGAGAGCCCCACGATCCCGAAGAGCCCCGCCACCGCCATCCGGTACCCGAAGAGGGGCTTGCGGGAGAAGTGGGCGAGGACCTCCAGGGCGATCCCGAACCCCGGCAGGATCATGATGTACACGGCCGGGTGGGAGTAGAACCAGAACAGGTGCTCGTACATGAGCGGCGAGCCGCCGGCGGACCCGTCGAAGAAGATCGTCCCCCCCGCCCGGTCGAACAGCTCGAGGAGCAGCGAGGCCGCGAAGAACTGCGTGAAGGTGAGGGACAGGAGCGAGGCGCAGAACACCGACCATACGAAGATCGGCAGCCGTCCCCAGGTCATCCCGGGCGCGCGCATGGTGGCGATGGTGGTGAGGAAGTTCAGCCCGCCCAGGATCGACGAGAGGCCGAAGGTGATGATGGCCAGGTTGAACAGCACCTGGCCGAAGCCGTTGGTCTCGGCGAGGGGCGGGTACGCCGTCCAGCCCGAGTCCCAGCCCCCGACGAACGGGGCCACGAGGAGGAGGACGGCGACGGGTGGCACCAGCCAGTACGAGAGGGCGTTCACCCGGGGGAAGGCCATGTCCTCGGCGCCGATCATGAGCGGCACGAGGTAGTTGGCGAGGCCCCCCATGATCGCCGCCACCGCCACGGCGATCATGAGGATCCCGTGGAGGCTCATGACCTGGTTGTAGGCCCCCGGCCCCATGATGGTCTGGCCCGGCGCGGCGAGTTCCAGCCGCATGGCCAGGGCGAGGAGCCCGGCCAGGAGGAACACGACGACGAACGTGACGAGGTACTGCACGCCGATGACCTTGTGGTCGGTGGTGAAGCGCAGGTACCGCCGCCGATCGCCGGTGTCCTGGTCCACCACCGCGCGTCCGAACCAGCCGCGGATCCACGCCTCCCAGACCCCGACGCCGAGGAGCCACCCGCCCAGGCCCAGGACGTAGCCGATGGAGGTCGCCGCCTCCAGGTTGACGGGGCGGCCGACGAGGGCGGCGACGGCCGCGGTGCCGGCCCAGCCCACCGCGAACCCGATGGCCCCCCAGACGAGCCCCCGGACGATCGGCCTCATCGCGCTCCCCCCCGGCGACCCGGCGCCGTTCCCACGTTCATGCGGCCTCGCTCCGCAGCTCCTCGATGAACGAGCGGAAGTCCTCCTCCGGGACCACCTCGACCCCCAGGCGCATGGAGGCGTGGCCCAGGCCGCACAGCTCGGCGCACTGGAGGCGGTAGAGGGGATCGGTGTGGAACGAGCCCTCCCGGGTGGGGGTCGTGTAGATGACCGTGGTCCGGCCCGGGACGGCGTCCACCTTCACCCGGAACGCGGGGACCCAGAGGGAGTGGATCACGTCGGTGCTGGTCACCTCGAAGCGGACCCGGCGGCCCACGGGGAGGACCAGCTCGTCCACGGTGGAGACGTTGCCCTGGCCGGGGTAGATCACGGTCCAGCTCCACTGCGAGCCGACCACCCGCACGACCAGGTCGGCGTGGCGGGATCCCCGGAACTCCGCGAGCCCCGTGAGCCCGGGGTTCACGATCAGGAGGATCGCCAGGCCCCCGGTGACGACGAGCCACGGGACGTAGGCGCGGGGGCTGCCCCACGTCGCCGCGCCCAGGCCCTCGGGGCGCCCTCGGCTCCTGAACCGGAGCACGCTGTACAGGAGCATGGCCAGCACGAAGGCGAAGACCGGGACGGCCAGCCGAGAGAGGACCAGGAAGGCCCGGTCCGCCACGTCCGCCTCCCGAGCCCCGCGGACGGGGAAGATCGGGAGGTCCCAGACCAGCACCTCCCCGAGGGCCGTGAGCACGGCCCACGACAGGGCGACGACCAGGCCCTCCCCGGGCCCCCGGCGTGCCGGCGTCCCCACGGCTCGCCCTCCCGTCTCAGCTCACGGTGAAGGTGGCGTGCATGCCCTCGGCGAAGTGCCCCGGGATGTTGCAGAGGAGGACGTAGTTCCCGGGCTCCAGCTCCACGGTGAGGGTGGCGCTCGCCCCGGGGGCGATGTCCTCGACCTCGTCCACCAGCTCGACGCCCTCGCCCTCCTCGTCGACCACGGTCGAGCCCTCCTCCTCGGTCGTGGGCAGCTCATGGGCGGGGAGGTCGGTCTTGAACACCACGAACTCGTGGACCTTGGTCCCCTCGTTCGTGATATCGAAGGTGACCTGTCCCGCGGGCGCCGAGGTCGCATCGGGGGTGATGGACCATTCGGCCAGCTTCACGCCGATACCTCCGCCACCTCCCCCGCCCCCGCACGCCGTGAGCGCCACGACCGCCGCCACGACCGATGGTCCGAGGAGCCGTCTCGTCCGCATGTCCCCCCTCCCTTCCTCGTTCCCCCTCCCGGTGGCCGGAGGTCGTCGGACGGCCCGCGGCCGGGATCGGGAGCGGACCGGTAGGTGGCCCGGATGCTAGGGAGCGGGTCCCGCCGTCCGGCCTTCCATGACGGTCCTGTCATCGAGCCGTCACACGTCCGTCAGGGCTCGTGCGGCGATCCCATGACGGGTCCGTCATGCGCCTTCCGGCCGTCGTTCCCCAGCCCTCGGCCGCGGCCCCGATGGCCGGGGACGGGCGGGGTAGGATGATGCGGATGGCTCGGGTGCTCGTGGTGGACGACGAGCCCAGGATCGTGAGCTTCGTCGCGCGTGCCCTGAGGGCCGAGGGCTTCGCGGTGGACGGCGTCCACGACGGCGCCAGGGCCCTGGAGCTCGCCCGCACCGGCGCGTACCAGCTCGTGGTGCTCGACCTGTTGCTCCCCGACCTGGACGGGGTGGCGGTGCTCCGGGGCATCATGGAGGCGCGCCCGGAGCAGCGGGTGCTCGTCCTCTCCGCGCTCTCGGACGTGGAGACCAAGGTGAGCTGCCTCGAGCTCGGGGCCTCCGACTACCTCCCGAAGCCGTTCGCCCTGGCCGAGCTGGTGGCCCGGGTGCGAGCCCGGGTGCGGGAGCGCCCGCCGGGCCCCGCCCCCCGGGTCATCCGGGCGGGCCGGCTCGCGCTCGACCTCGTCCGGCGGGTGGCGGACGTCGGGGCGGGCCCGGTTCCGCTGTCGGAGCGGGAGTTCCTCCTCCTCCAGCACCTCATGCTTCGGGAGGGAGAGGTCTGCAGCCGCCAGCGGCTCCTCGCGGACGTCTGGGGGTACTCCTTCGATCCCGGGAGCAACGTGGTGGACGTCTGCGTCAAACGCCTGCGGGCGAAGCTCGGGGCGGACGTGATCGAGACCGTGCGCGGTGTGGGGTATCGGATCGCGGCTCCGTGAGCGGTGGCCCGAGCTCGCCTGGGGGGCGTTCGCCCTCGCCATGGTGGGCGTGACCGTCGCCGTCCCCGATTGGGAGACGGTGCCCTTCCACCTCGTCTGGGTCACCTTCAGCGTCCTCTACGGCCTCCGGGCCTGGTCCCGCCGGCCCACCGTCCTGGTCCTGGCCGCGGTCACGGCGGCGACCGGGGTCGGCCTGTGGTCGGCCGTGGCCGAGGGCCGGGCCCCGGGGGACGAGCTGGCCGAGGTCCCCCTGATGGCCGCCATGTTCGCGGTCATGGCGTGGCACGCTGGGCGGCACCGCGCGGCCGTCGAGGAGGCGCGGCGCCTCGCGGAGAACGAACACCTGCTCCTCGAACGGCAGCGGGGGTTCATCCGGGACGCCTCCCACGAGCTCCGTACCCCGATCACGGTGGCCCGGGGCCACGCCGAGCTCGTACGGGCCGCCACGGCGGGCACGGCGAGCGCGGAGGACGCGGGCGTCGTGCTCGACGAGCTGTCCCGGCTCGAGCGGCTGTCGGAACGGCTCCTCCTCCTGGCCACCGCCGCGCAGCCCCGGCTCCTCACGCTGGCGCCGATACGGGCCGACGACTTCGTCGGCTCCGTGGTCCGCCGATGGGCGCGCGCCGCGCCCAGGCGCTGGGAGGTCGCGGTCGACGCCGCGGGGGAGCTGCTGGCCGACGTGGACCGCCTGACCCTCGCCCTGGACGCGATCCTCGAGAACGCGGTGGACCACACGGTGGAGGGCGGCCGGATCGCGGTGGCGGTCCGGGCCGAGGGCGGGGAGCTGGTGGTGGAGGTGGCCGACTCCGGCCCCGGGATCCCCCGCGAGCAGCTCGACCGGATCTTCGAGCCGTTCGCCCGCACCGATCGGGGGCGGAGCCGTCGAGCGGGTGGCACCGGCCTGGGCCTCGCCATCGCCCGCGCGGTCGTCGAGGCCCACGGGGGGAGGATCTCGGCCGAGAGCGAGCCGGGGTCGGGCGCCACGTTCCGGGTCCGCCTCCCGGGCCTCGGGCCGGTCCCCGACGAGCGGGCCGGGAGGGCCGGGCTCAGCACCCCGACTCGTCCGGCAGGAGCGGCCGGAACGTGAGCAGGTAGCGCTGGCCCCCGCTGGTCCAAGGCGTGAGCTCGTTCGCCCGCTCCACGAGGGGGAGGAGGGCGCGCAGGTCCGGCCCCTCCACGAGCCCGCATCGGGCCCCGGGCGCGAGCTCGGTCGGATCGCCGAACCCGGCGAGGGACCCGAGCGGCCAGGGAACCTCGGGCTGGGCCAGCGCGGGGTCCGGCGCCTCCCGCCAGGGCTCCACGAGCACGCGCAGGGCCTGGGGCTCGTAGGGCTCCTCGGGCCCCACGGCGCCCTCCGGCAGCCAGCTCCCCAGGTCCCCGAGCGCCCGGACGAACGCCGCGAGCTCCCGGCGGAGGGCGGCCTCCTCCTCCGTCACGCCCGGGGGGAGCCCGGGCCCCGCCCCCTCCTCGAACCCGAGGGCGTACGCCGAGACCACGTGGGCGGCGCCCCCGGCCACCACGGTGAACGTGGTCCAGGGCGCGTCGGCCACGACGGGCCAGTCGAGCCTGCGGTCGGGGCCGAGGAGGCCCGCCTCCTCCGCCCGGGCGAGGATCGCCTGCACCCCGTCCTCCGAGATCCGCGTGGCGAAGAGGGCCGGGAGCGCGGGGCCGGGGTAGATCGCGATCGTCGCCCCGGGCCGGATCAGGCGCCCGTCGCCGTAGAGCGAGAACGCCGGGAGCTCGCGGAACGCGTACCCGGGGGGCACGAAGCCTCCGCCGGTGGCCACGCGGAGCACGAGGTCCTCCGGGCCGGTCGGGTGGGGGATCCCGCCCTCCGCGGGCCGCTGCAGGCGGCCGCAGGCGACGGCGAGGAGCGCCGCGGCCAGGGCCGCGGCGGCGACGACGGGGCGCGTGCGCATCGGTGGTTTCCTCCCTCGGGTCGCGGACGGCCCGTTGGACGCGCGCGACGGCCCGCCGGGTTCCGGTACGCTCGGCCCGTGCGGACGATGCGCGCCCTCCGGAAGACCCGGCGGGCGCCGGGCGCGGAGCTGGAGGAGGTCCCGGTCCCCGACCCGGGGCCCGCCGAGGTCCTGGTCCGGGTCCACGCCACGTCGGTCTGCGGCACGGACCTCCACATCTACGAGTGGAACCGCTGGGCCGAGGAGCGGATCGGGAGGATCCCGATGACCTTCGGCCACGAGGTCGCGGGGACCGTCGAGGCGGTCGGCTCGGAGGTCCACCACCTCGCGCCGGGGACCTTCGTGGCGGCGGAGACCCACATCGCCTGCGGCTTCTGCCGGACCTGCCGCGCCGGCCGCCCGCACATCTGCGAGCGGCTCAGGATCCTGGGGGTCGACACCGACGGGGCGTTCGCCGCGTACGTCGTGATCCCCGCGGCGAACGCGTGGGTCGTGGGGGAGGGCATCCCGGCGGACGCGGCGCCGGTGATGGAGCCCTTCGGCAACGCGGTCCACACGGTCTTCGGGACCGAGCGGGGCGACGACGTGGCGACCGCCGCGGTCGCGGTCCTCGGCTGCGGCCCGATCGGGCTGTTCGCGGTGGGCATCGTCCGGGCCCTCGGCGCCCGCACCGTGGTCGCCGTGGAGCCCAACGACTTCCGGGCGGACCTGGCGAAGCGGATGGGCGCGGACGTCGTGGTCGACCCGGCGCGGGAGGACCCGGTGGCCGCGGCCCTCGAGGCCACCGGGGGCCACGGCGTCGAGGTCGTGCTGGAGATGTCCGGGGACCCGCGGGCCATCGACCAGGGGACCCGGATGTTGGCCCGGGGCGGGCGGATGTCCCTGCTCGGGCTCCCCGGCGGGCCCGTGGCCCTGGACCTCACCGACCAGGTGATCTTCAAGGAGGCCCGGCTCCAGGGCATCACGGGCCGGGAGATGTTCCGGACCTGGGAGCAGACCCAGACCCTGCTCGGGTCCGGGCTGGTGGACGTGTCGCCGGTGCTTACCCACCGGTTCCCGCTCGAGCGGTTCGCGGAGGCGTTCGCGGTGGCCGCCTCGGGCCGGGCCGGGAAGGTGGTCCTGTTCCCCGACGGAGGCTGAACGATGGGCGGAGCCCTCTCCTACCTCGCGGACCAGCTCGCGGAGCTCGAGGCGCAGGGGATGCGCCTGCGGATCCGGACGCTCCAGGCCGAGCAGCGCGCCCGGACCCGCTACGACGGCCGGGACGTGATCAACCTGGCCTCCAACAACTACCTCGGCCTCGCCGCGCACCCCGAGGTGAAGGAGGCCGCCGCCCGGGCGGCGCGGGGGTTCGGCGCGGGCTCGGGGGCGGTGCGGACGATCGCCGGGACGATGACGCTCCACGAGGAGCTCGAGCGGCGCTTCGCGGCGTTCAAGGGGGCCGAGGCGGCGCTGATGTTCCCCTCGGGCTTCGCGGCGAACGCGGGGACCGTGGCCGCCATCCTCACCCGCGACGACGTGATCGTCTCCGACGAGCTGAACCACGCCTCGATCATCGACGGGGCCCGGCTCTCCCGGGCCGAGATCCGGGTGTTCCCGCACCGGGACGTGGAGGCCGCCGAGCGGCTGCTCGCGGAGGGCGGGGGGAAGGCGCGGAAGCTCCTGATCACCGACGGGGTGTTCTCGATGGACGGGGACATCGCGCCGCTCCCCGAGCTGGTGGAGGTGGCCGAGCGGCACGGGGCGATCATGATGATCGACGACGCCCACGCCTCGGGGGTGCTGGGCCCGGGGGGCAAGGGGACCGTGGCCCACTTCGGGATCGACCCCCGCCGGGTGGACGTGCAGGTCGGGACCCTCTCGAAGGCGATCGGGGTCCTCGGCGGGTTCATCGCGGGCCCGCCCCACCTGATCGAGTGGCTGAAGAACCGCGGACGCCCCTTCCTGTTCTCGACCTCGGCGCCGCCCGCGGTGGTCGCGGCCTGCCTGGCCGCCCTGGACGTGATGGAGCGGGAGCCGGAGCGGATCGAGCGCCTGTGGTCGAACACGCGGTTCTTCAAGGAGGGGCTCCACGCGCTCGGGTTCGACACCGGGGCCAGCGAGACCCCGATCACCCCGGTGATCGCCGGCGAGGAGCGGAAGGCCCAGGAGCTCTCGGCGGGGCTGTGGGAGGAGGGGGTGTTCACCCCCGCCGTCGTCTACCCGACGGTCCCGCGGGGGAAGGCCCGGGTGCGGACCATCGTGACCGCGGACCACACCGAGGACGACCTGGCCCAGGCCCTCGAGGCCTTCGAGCGGGTCGGGAGGAAGCTCGGGCTGATCTAGCGGCGGCGCCGGCCACGGCCGGCCCGCTCCCGGAGGCCGCTGAGGAGCAGGTCGAGGCCGAACTCGAAGTCCTCGTCGGGGTCGCAGCGGGCCATCTCGGGGAGCAGCTCGACCAGGGTGGGGAGCTCCGCCGCCGGGAGCGCCGCGGCCACCCGCTCCGGGGGGAGCCCGAAGGCCTCGGGCTGGGTGAAGATCCCCGCCACCTCCTGGGCCACGTAGCCGAGGACGTAGCCGACCAGGGCCCGGTAGCCGTGGACCGCGTCCTCGGGGGACAGGCCGGCCGCTCGGAGCGCGGCGAGGGCGGCCTCCACCGTCCGGAGGATCGGTTCGCGGACGATCGTCCGTCGCTGCTCGGCGAAGAGCGGGATGGCGCCGGGGTGGCGGAGCAGCACCGCGCGGAAGTCGAGGGCGGCGCTCCGGAGCCTGGCGAACGGCTCTCCCTCGGCGGGGATCTCGAGCTCCGACAGGATCGCCTCGAGGATCCCGACCAGGATGTCGTCCTTGTCCTCGACGTGGTTGTAGAGCGACATCGCCTCCACGCCGAGCTCCCGGCCGAGGCGGCGCATCGAGACCGCCTCCAGGCCCTCCCGGTCCATGATCCGGAGGGCGGCCTCGACGATGCGGGCGCGAGAGAGCGGCTCGCGCGCGGGCCGCGCCGCGGCCGCGAGCTCGGGCCTCCCGCGGGCCTCCTCGGTGCCGGCCATCCTCCGCCCCCTCCCGGGTTGACACCTTACGGTGTACGTGTAGACTCCGTACGCCGTAAGCATACACCGTACGTCCAGCGGGGCCGCCTCGGGCGGCCGGAGGGGAGATGGCATGGGGCTGAACCCGGGGTCGATCGCCACGGCGAGCGGCCGGCACCCGTGGCGGACCGTGGGCCTGTGGGCCGTGCTCGTCGTGGGCATGGGGTTCGTGAGCGGCCGGCTGCTCGACGGGGTCCTGACCCAGGACATCGAGTTCACGAACCGGCCGGAGGCCGTCCGAGCCCAGGAGGTGCTCGACGACCGCTTCGGCGGGGGCGAGGTCGCGGACACCGAGTTCGTGATCGTCGGCTCGGAGCGCCTCACGGTCCAGGATCCGGGGTTCGAGCGCGCGGTCCGGGCCGTGCAGGCCGCGGTCGCCGAGGTCGACGGCGGGATCCTGGCCGGCCCGCCGACCTCCTACTACGACCTGGCGCAGGCGGCCCCCGAGGAGGCGGCCAGGCTGGTCTCGGCCGACGGCCGGACCACCCTGGTCACGGTGCCGCTCAAGGACATCGAGGTCGCGACGATCGAGGAGCTCCGCGACACCGTCGCACGTGCCCGCCCCGACGGCTTCACGGTGCTGGTCGCGGGCCAGGGGGCGCTCTTCGCCGACTTCTCCCGGATCGCCGAGGAGGACCTCCGCCGCGGCGAGAGCATCGGGGTCGCGGCGGCCCTCGTGGTGCTGGTGGTGGTGTTCGCCTCGGTGGTCGCGGCGGTGCTGCCGATCGTGATGGCCCTGGCCGCGATCGCCGTGGCGCTCGGAGTCGTGTCGCTCGTCGGGCAGCTCGTCGAGTTCAACCTGTTCGTCACGAACATGGTGTCGATGATCGGCCTCGCGGTCGGGATCGACTACTCGCTGTTCATCGTGTCCCGCTACCGCGAGGAGCGGAAGAAGGGGCTCCCGAAGCTCGAGGCCATCGGCGCCGCCGGCGCGACCGCGAACCGGGCCGTGTTCTTCTCGGGGATGACCGTCGTGATCGCCCTGCTCGGGATGTTCATCATGCCGGTCTCGATCTCCCGGAGCCTCGCGACCGGCGCCGTCGTCGTGACGCTCGCCTCGCTCGCCGCCTCGATGACGTTGCTCCCGGCGATCCTGGGGCTGCTCGGCGACCGGGTGAACTGGCCGCGGCTCGCCCGGCGGGCCCGGGTGGACTCCGAGCACGACCCCCGGGGCGGGATGTGGGACCGGATCACCCGCCGGGTGATGGCCCACCCCGTCGTCTACCTCCTGCTCTCGGTGGCGGTGCTCGGCGGGCTGGGGGCCTTCTACACCCAGCTCCGCCTCGGGACGTCGCAGAACGTGAGCCAGCTCCCGGAGGGGTTCGGGTCGAGGGAGGCCTTCCGCACGCTCGAGCGGGAGTTCGCCGGCGGGTTCACCGAGCCGGCCAGGATCGTGGTGGTCGGGGACGTCGACAGGCCCGAGGTGCGGGCCGCGATCGAGGAGCTCCGGGCGGGCATCGCGGTCAGCGGCGCCTTCGCCCCCCGCACCCAGGTGGTGGAGAGCCCGGAGGGGGGCGCGGTCGAGGTCGACGCGTTCTTCCTGGGCGACCCCGCGACCGACGCCGCCTTCCAGGCCATCCGCGACCTGCGGAGCGAGGTGGTGCCAACCGCCTTCGAGGGCGTGGAGGGCGTCGAGGTCCTGGTCGGCGGGAACACCGCGTTCTTCACCGACTTCCTCGACCTCGTGGACCGCTACCAGTGGCTGGTCCTCGGCTTCGTCCTGGCCCTTTCGTTCGTCCTGCTCACGGTGGTGTTCCGCTCGATCGTCGTGCCGATCAAGGCGATCGCGATGAACCTGCTCTCGGTGGGCGCGGCCTACGGCGCCCTCACCCTCGTGTTCCAGGAGGGCGTGGGCATCGGGGTCTTCGACGCGCTGGGGTTCCGCTTCGAGCGGGTGGAGGCGATCGAGGCCTGGCTGCCGCTGTTCCTGTTCTCGGTGCTGTTCGGGCTGTCGATGGACTACCACGTGTTCCTCCTGTCGCGGATCCGCGAGGAGTACGACCGGACCGGCGACAACACCGAGGCGGTGGCCTACGGCCTCCGGACCACGGCGGGGATCATCACGGGGGCGGCCCTGATCATGGTCGCGGTGTTCACGGGGTTCGCGGCCGGGAGGCTCGGGCCGCTCCAGCAGATGGGCTTCGGGCTCGCGGTCGCCGTGTTCATGGACGCGACGATCGTCCGCAGCGTGCTGGTCCCGGCGTCGATGCGGCTCCTCGGGGACCTCAACTGGTACCTGCCGAGGTGGCTCCGGTGGCTGCCGGGGCTCGACGTGGAGGGCCGCGGGAGGCCGAGCCGCCCGGTGGAGGTGCCGGCCGAGGCGCGCTAGCGGTCGGGGGCGGAGGGGGCCGCCCTCCGCCTCCCTCTGGTACCGTGCGCCGCGCCATGCCGAGCCGGGAGGAACGGGACGCGCTGCGGGCCGCGATCGGCCCCGTGGGGGTCTGGACCTTCGCCCTGGACGGGCTACCCGCGGAGGCCGAGCGGCGGGCGGTGCGGGAGATCGAGGCCATGGGCTTCCCCGCCCTCTGGATCCCCGAGGGGATGCGGAGCAAGGAGGTCTTCGCCCACCTCTCCCTCGTGCTCTCCGCCACCGAGCGCCTCGTGGCCTGCTCGGGGATCGCGAACATCCAGGCCCGCCACCCGTTCACGATGGCGCTCGGGGCCCGGGTCCTGGCCGACGCCTACCCGGGCCGGTCGGTCCTGGGGATCGGGGTCGGCCACGAGTACCAGGCCGAGCGGCGCGGCGTCCCCTACGAGCGGCCGCGGGCGCGGATGCGGGCGTACCTCGACGCGATGGCGAGGGCGGGGTCCACCGCGCCGGAGCCCGCCGGCCCGGTCCGCCTGATGCTCGCGGCCCTGGGCGACCGGATGCTGGAGCTGGCCGCCGAGCGGACCCTCGGCGCGCACACGTACTTCGTGCCCGTGGAGCACACCGAGCGGGCCCGGCGGGTGCTGGGGCCCGACCCCGTGCTCGCCGTGGAGCTGACCGCGGTCGTGGGCGCCGGGCGCGCCGAGGCCATCGCCAGGGCCCGGGGGTTCGCCCGCGAGTACCTCTCGCTCCCGAACTACGCGAGCAACTGGCGGCGGCTCGGGTACCCGGAGGACGAGGTGGCCGGCTCCGGGAGCGACCGGCTGATCGAGGCGGCCTTCGCCCTCGGCGACCCCGGGGCGGTGGCGAGCAGGGTCCGGGACCACCTCGAGGCGGGGGCCGACCACGTCGCGGTGCAGCTCCTCTCGGCCGAGGAGTTCGACCCGGGGCTGGGGGCGCTGCGGGAGGTGGCGGCCGCCGTGCTGCCCGGGTAGGTCCGCAGCTCCGGGGCGGCCCGGGCGCCGCCGGTTCCGCTCACCGGCGCCGGGCGCGGGGATCGACGGCGCAGGCGCGTCCGAGGAGCCGCCCCAGGCGGCCCCGGTGGCGGGCCACGAGGCGGTACGCACGCTCCGTCGGCCCCGGGAGCGCCTCGGCGAGGGCGGCGAGGGGGGCGCCGCCCGGCAGCATCCGGAGCAGCGGGGCCACCGCTGCCCCGCCCGAGCGGACCACGCCCCCCTCGAGCACGAGGTGCCAGGAGGACATCCGCTCCTCGGGGGCGCGGCCGGGGAGGAGCCGGGCGGCCGCCTCGTCCTGGAGGGCCACGGCGCGCAGGCGACCCGCCCGGTCCAGGCGCAGGACCAGGTCGGCGGCGAACCGGCAGAGGCCGCAGTCCGCGTCGTAGAGGAGGACGGCACGCCGCACGTCCCCACGCTACCCCGCGGTCAGCGGAGCGGGACGAGCCGCAGCCCCATCCGCCGGATCCCCCGGACGATCGCGGGGAGGGCGCGGACCGTCGTCCACCCGTCGCCGCCGCCGTCGTGGAGGAGGACGATCGAGCCGGGACGGACCCGTCGCAGCACGGCCGCGGCGAGCGCCGCCGGGCCCGTGCCGCCCTCCCAGTCCCGGGGGTCGACGTCCCAGAGCACGGTCCGCATCCCGAGCTGGAGCGCCGCCGCCACGACGCGCCCGTCGACGCTCCCGCCCGGGGGCCGGAAGAGCGTGGGCTCCACCCCCAGGCGCGCGAGGGCGACGTTGGTCCGCTCGAGCTCGGCGCGCAGCCGGGCCGGCGGGAGCCGGCGGAAGGTGGGGCGCATCGGGTGGCTCCAGGAGTGGTTCCCGATGGCGTGACCGTCGCGGGCGATCGCCCGCACGAGGCCCGGTGCCCGCTCGACCCGGGAGCCGACGACGAAGAACGTGGCCCGGACGTGCATCCTTCGCAGGATCCCGAGGACGGCCCGGGTCGTGCCCGGCCAGGGGCCGTCGTCGAAGGTGAGGGCCACGCGCGGGGGCCGCGCCGCGCGACCGACCGGCACGTAGCGGACGGACACGAGCGCCCCGGAGAACGTCCCGACCACGCGGACCTCCCGGAGCCTCCAGGTCCGCAGGGTGAACCGGGGGTTGCCGGGTCGGCGGCCGGGCAGCACCCGGACCCGCCGCCGGGTCCCCTCGGCCTCGTCCCGGCCGTCCACGGCCTCGATGCGGTCCCCGTCCCGCAGCACGGTCCCCGGGGGCGCGGGGAGGCCGTTCAGGTAGACCCTCCCGGGGTCCGCCCGGGGCAGGAGCACCCGCCCGTCGACGGCGAGGAGGCGCCCCGGGCGGGGCCGCACGCCCAGCGTCCGGACCGCGCGGGCCAGCGTGGTCCCCGGCGGGAGCTGGACCGTGCGCCCCTCGACGGTCACGGCGATGGGCGGGGGGAGCTCGCCCAGGGAGGCCGCGGCGGAGAGGGCCGCCACCGCGAGGGCGAGGACGACGGCGAGGCGCGCGGACGCGCGCGGCTTCCCGGCCATGGGTCGCCCTATGGACCACCACGCCGGCCGGGCGGTTCCACGCACGTGCCGCGCCGGGCGTGGGACGATAGGGCCGTGCGCCGACGGTGGCTGCTCCCGCTGGCGGACGCCCTCGCGCTCGCGGGGTTCGTCCTGGCCGGCCTGGCGCGGCACGTGGAGGGGTTCGCCCTCCACCTGATCGCCCGCAACCTGCTCCCGCTGCTCGCGGCGTGGTTCCTCGTGGGGGCGCTCCTCGGCATCTACCGGCGGCCCGAGCCCGTCACGTTCGCCCTCACCTGGCTCGCGTCCGTCACGGCCGCGGTGGCCGTGCGGAGCCTGTGGCTGGGCCATCCGCGGGGGCGGGCCCTGCTCACGTTCCTCTCGGTCTCGCTCGCGTTCACGCTCCTCGCGCTCCTCTGCGGGCGCGGGGCGGCGTGGCTCGTGGACCGGGCCCTGGACCGCGGCGACCTGGGGGAGCGTCGTTCGAGCTCCCGCGGGAGGCGGTACACGCGGTAGCGCAACGGCGGCGGGCTACGGTACGAGGCCCAGGTCCTCCGCGAACCGGCACAGGCGCCGGACCACGAGGCCCGGCCGCTGGAGCGGGAGGTCGTGGATCCCCCGGACCCACTCGAGGCGGACGCCGGGCAGGGCGCGCACGGCCCGGGCCGCCCGGCGCTTGGCCGCCACGAAGTCCCGGTCCTCGGGCCGGTCGCTCGCGACCGCGAGGACGAGGACGGGGACGCGGGCCCGCCGCAGGACCGCCAGGGGGTCCGACTCCCACATCGCCCGGAGGATCCGGAGGTGGTTGCGGAGGGCGAGCCGGGGACGGATCCTCCCCTCCCGGTCCACCCGGACCAGGGAACGCAGGACGGCCTCGACCTCGGGCGTGACGTCGAGGTGGGGGGAGAGCATCCGCCGTCCCCGCGCGAGGAACTCCTCCAGGGGCATCCCGGCGAGCGGCGGAGGGCGCAGCCGTTCGCGGGCCGTCCCCCAGTCCATCCGTCCCCGCATCGGGACGAACCCCCCGTCGATCAGCACCGCGCCCGCCACGGCCGTCCGGCGGGAGGAGGCCAGGTGCGCGGCGACCGAGGCCCCCCACGAGTGCCCCACGACCAGGGGCCGGCCCAGCCGGAGCCGCCGGATCACCTCGAGCGCGTCGGCCGCCACCCGGTCGAACCCGTAGCCCGAGGTCGGCTTCCCGCTCTCGCCGTGGCCGCGCTGGTCGTAGGCGACGACGCGGAAGCGGAGGCTGAGCCGGGGGGCCACGAGGTCCCAGATCCTGGCGGTCGAGGCCAGGCCGTGGAGGAGGAGGACCGCGGGCGCCCCGGCCGGGCCGGGCCAGTCGCGGACCGCGAGGCGGACGCCGTCCACCTCCACCGTCCCCCGGACCGGGTCGGCCCCCCTCGCCTGCGCCATCGCGAGCGCCCATGGTAGCGGCGCGGGCCTTCCGCCCGGGCGGCTGACCGCGGTACCCTGAACCACGGTTCAGGTCTCGAGCCCGAGGGGAGGTCCCTGGGATGGCGGACGCGCTCCAGATGTACATCGACGGGAAGTGGGTGGACGCGCTCGACGGGGCCCGGTTCGACGTCGTGGACCCCTCGACCGGGGCGGTGATCGCGACGGTGCCGGACGCGAAGGCGGCGGACGTGGACCTCGCGGTCCGGGCCGCCCGGCGGGCCTTCGACGACGGGACCTGGTGGCCGGGCACCTCCGAACGCGAGCGGGGGCGGATCCTCCTGCGGGCCGCGGAGATCGTCCGGCGGGAGCACGAGCGGCTCGCGCGCCTCGAGGCCACGGACTGCGGCAAGCCGATCGGCGAGGCGATGGAGGACATCGCCGAGGTCGCGTTCATGTTCGAGTACTACGGGGGGTGGGCCACCAAGGTGGAGGGCGACGTGATCCCCCTCGGGGCCGACGCGGTGAGCTTCGTGGTGAAGGAGCCGGTCGGGGTGGCCGCCGCGATCACGCCCTGGAACTACCCGATGATGATGGCGGTCCAGAAGGTGGCGCCCGCCCTGGCGGCGGGCTGCACCGTGGTCCTGAAGCCGGCCGAGCAGACCCCGCTCACCGCGCTCGAGCTGCCCAAGATCCTGGAGGAGGCGGGGCTCCCGGCCGGCGTCTTCCACGTGGTGACGGGGTTCGGGGAGACGGCGGGGGCGCCCCTCGTGGAGCACCCCATGGTCGACAAGGTCGGCTTCACCGGCTCGAGGGAGGTCGGGAGGCTCGTGATGCGGACGGCCTCGGACACGCTCAAGCGGGTGACGCTCGAGCTCGGCGGGAAGTCGCCGAACATCGTGTTCGCTGACGCCGACTTCGAGCAGGCCGTCCAGGGCTCCTGCAACGGGATCTTCTGGAACCAGGGGGAGATCTGCTCCGCCGGGTCCCGGGTGTTCGTGGAGCGGTCGATCTACGACGACGCGCTCGAGGCGATGGCCGAGCGGGCGAAGCGGGTGCGGCTCGGCCGGCCCCTGGACCCCGCGACCACCATGGGCCCGCTCGTCTCGAAGGAGCAGCAGGAGCGGGTCGAGCGGTACATCGAGATCGGGATGCGGGAGGCGAAGCTCGCGGTCCAGGGCGAGCGGCCCGCCGACCCCGAGCTCGCCGGGGGCTACTTCGTCCCGCCCACGATCTTCTACGACGTGGACAACCGGGCCACGATCGCCCGGGAGGAGATCTTCGGGCCGGTGATGGCGGTGCTCCCGTTCTCCTCGGTCGAGGAGGTCGTGGCGCTCGCCAACGACAACGACTACGGGCTCGCCGCCGCCATCTGGACCAGGGACATCACGAAGGCCCTGCGGACCGCCCGCGCCCTCCGGGCCGGGATCGTGTGGATCAACGACACCCAGCCCGCCCCGACCGAGATGCCCTGGGGCGGCTACAAGCAGTCGGGCATCGGCCGGGAGCTGGGCCGCGAGGGGATCGAGGACTACCTGGAGAAGAAGTCGATCTACGTGAACCTCGGGGGGTGAGCCGGGTCCCGGGCCGGCCGGCATCGGGTATCCTCCGCGCCGTGGGTGGCGGCCACGTCCAGCTCGAGGGGCTCGTCAAGCGGTTCGGCGACGTGGTCGCCGTGGACGGGATCGACCTCGACGTGCCGGCCGGGGAGTTCTTCTCGCTCCTCGGGCCCTCGGGGTGCGGGAAGACCACCACGCTCCGGCTGATCGCGGGGTTCGAGCGGCCGACCGAGGGGCGGATCCTCCTGGACGGCGTGGACATGGCGAACACCCCGCCCCACAAGCGGAACGTGAACACCGTGTTCCAGAACTACGCGCTCTTCCCCCACCTCTCGGTGGAGGAGAACGTGGCGTTCGGGCTCCGCTACAAGGGGGTCACGAAGCAGGAGGCCCGGCGGAAGGTGGCCGAGGCCCTCGAGCTGGTCCGGCTCACGGGGTTCGAGCGGCGGCGTCCCTCCCAGCTCTCCGGCGGCCAGCAGCAGCGGGTGGCCCTGGCCCGGGCCCTCGTGCTGAACCCGGCGGTGCTCCTCCTCGACGAGCCCCTGGGCGCGCTCGACGCGAAGCTCCGCAAGGCGCTCCAGATCGAGCTCAAGGCCCTCCAGGAGGAGGTGGGGATCACGTTCGTCTACGTGACCCACGACCAGGAGGAGGCCCTCACGATGTCCGACCGGATCGCGGTCATGAGCAACGGCCGCGTGGAGCAGGTCGGGCCGCCCCACGAGGTGTACGAGGAGCCCGCGACCGCCTACGTGGCCGACTTCCTCGGGGTCTCGAACCTGATGTCCGCGACGGGCGCGGGGCCCGACCCCGCCGGCCGCTGCCGCGTGCGGCTCGGGGAGTTCGAGCTCGCCGCCGGCCAGGGCGACACCGACGCCCGCGGCGCGGTCCGGCTCTGCATCCGCCCCGAGCGCGTGCGGCTCGAGCCCGCCGGCACCCAGGGCGGGAACCGGGTCCCGGGGATGATCGAGCGGCTCGTGTACGTGGGCTCCACGATCCAGGTGATCGTGCACCTCGCCCCGGGCCAGACGCTCCAGGCCTGGGTGCAGAACCAGGGCCAGGAGCTGCCGTGGCGGCAGGGCACGCCGGTCGCGGTGCGCCTGCCGCCCGAGGCCCTGCGCGTGCTGGTCGACACCTCGGAGGTCGCGGTCGGCGCCGAGGCCGAGGCCGCGGTGGCCGGCTGAGGTTCAGATCTCGAGGCGGGCGAAGTCCTCGACCGCCGAGCGCGCGCCGGCCTCCCGCCTCGCGATGAACCGCCGCTGGACGACGACCGCGAGGCCGATCGCGGCGAGGGAGGTCACGAGCATCAGGGTCGCGAGCGCGTTGAGCGAGGGGCTCGGGGCCAGGCGGGCCGTGCTGTAGATCTTGATCGGGACCGTCTCGCACCCCTGGACGCAGAGGAACGCGCTGATCACGAAGTCGTCGATGGCGATGGCGAACACGATCATGAACGCCGCGAAGATCGCCGGCGCGAGGAGCGGGAGGAGCACCCGCCGGAGGGCCTCGGCCGGCGAGGCGCCCAGGTCCATCGCCGCCTCCTCGTAGTCCTTGCCGATCGCGAACAGCCGCCCCCGGACCACGATCACGACGTAGCTGATCGAGAACGTGACGAGCCCCAGGACCTGGGTCGTGGTCCCGAACGTGATCGGCACGAAGCGGCCGAAGAGATGGTCGAACACGAGGAACAGCGAGACCCCCATCACGATCTCCGGCGTGACCAGCGGGAACAGCATGAGGAGGTTCGCGGCGCCCGAGCCCCGCCCGCGCCAGCGGGCGAGGCCCAGGGCGAGGGCCACGCCGATCGGCGTGGCGACGAGCATCGTGAGCGTGGACACCTCCAGGCTCTGCAGCAGGGCCTGGCGGAGCGACTCGTCGTGGAGCACGGAGAGCTCGGGGTCGTGGAGGTACCAGCGGAGCGACCAGCCCTGGAACGTGCTCCGCGACCGGCCCTGGTTGAAGCCGATCCGGATCGCGACCAGGACCGGCGCGATCGACCAGGCGAGGTACAGCCAGGTCCAGAGGGCGAGGAACCTCGGCCGCCCCCACGGGTTCGCGAGCCAGGAGCGGAAGCGCGCGACCGCGGAGGGCGCCCGCGCGGGGACCGGGGGCGCGAGCGTCGTCCCCGCGTTCACCGCCGCGCCTCCCGGGCCGCCCGGGCCACGGACAGGACGTAGTAGAGCATCAGGACCGCCACGAAGGCCGAGAGGAGCAGCGTGAGCGACGCCCCCCGGGGCTGGCCGAAGCGGGTGTGGAGGAACTGGTTGATGAAGTTCCCGAACATCGAGGTGTCGGGGTTCCCCGAGAGCAGGTCCGGCGTGTAGTAGTCGCCGAACATCGGCAGCATGATGATCACGGTCGCGGCGAGGAGCCCCTGGCGCGACAGGGGCAGGGTCACGCGGAGGAACGTCCACGCCGGGCTCGCCCCCAGGTCCCGGGCGGCCTCGATCTGGCTGCGGTCGATCCGGTCGAGCGCCGCGTAGAGCGGCAGGATGAAGTACGGGACGTACCCGTAGACGAGCCCCAGGACCACCGCGATGGGGTCGCCCGCGAGCCAGTTCCTCGGCTCGGGGAGCACGTGGAGGAACGTGAGGACCCGGTTCACGTACCCCTCGGTCTGGAGGAGGTTCACCCAGGCCAGCATCCGCATCAGGTAGCTCATCCAGAACGGGGCGATCAGCAGCACGAGCAGGAGCACCTTCCGCCGCCCCGCGTGTCGCGCGATGTAGTAGGCGACCGGGTAGCCGATCAGGATGCAGAGCGCGGTGGCCGCGGCGACGTAGGCCACGGTCCGCGCGAAGACCGGCTGGAGGTTGGGGAAGAGCGGGGGCGGGTGCCCGAGGAGGCTGTCGGTCACCTGCCGGAGCGTGGAGACGTCCCAGGCCCCCGGCCACCAGGCGGGCACCGGCTGCCCGAGGATCGGGTCCAGGCCCCCCATCGCGACCGCCACCACCGCGTAGAAGGGGGTGACGAACAGGACCAGGAGCCACCCGATCCCGGGCGCGGCGAACGCCGGCCAGTACCAGCGGCGCTCGCCGACCACGCCGGCGTCGCGGGCCGCCACCCGCATCACCCCCTCGCGGGCCGGGACGTCGCGCCCGGGCCCTCCCGGTGGTCCGCCTCAGCCACCCGCCTTGACGGTCGCGAAGGCGTTCTGCCAGAGCTGGTCCGCCTCGGCCGGGAGCCCGACGTGGCGGAGGCCGACCTCGAAGTCCTCGGGGTACACGACCGCGGTCGCGAGCGTGTCGAGGACGTAGCCATCGACCCAGCCCTTCTCGTTCCAGGGCCCGAGGAGCGCCTCGGGGTCGACCCGGTTCTGCGGGGGCTGGTACCCCACCCAGCTGAAGTTCTTCATCGCGACCTTGAAGTCGCAGTAGTAGTTCAGGAAGTGGTGCGCGAGGACCGGGTTCCGGGCGTTCCGCGGGATCGCCAGGCAGTCGTTGCCCACCGTCCCCCCCGCCGGGCCGCGCCCCGGCCAGTAGTAGCGGGCCACCCGGGGGTCGGAGCCGCCGGGGAAGTAGTAGGGCGTCGCGACCATGTCGCCCGACCAGGCCTGGTGGAGGCCGAACACCCCCTCGGGCAGCTTCGCGTAGGCCCCGTCGATCGTGAACCGGAGGTCGACGAGGTCCACGAGCTGGAGCAGGTCGTCCTGGGCGGTCTGGATCGCCGCGGGGTCCTGCGTGTTCACGTCCTTGACCCCGTTGCGCAAGAGCCCCACCGTGAGGGCCTCCCGGTAGTCGTCGTACAGCCCGACGATCCCGCGGAGGTCCTCGTTCCAGAAGACGTCGTAGGGGTTCTCCATGGCCTCGAGGTCGGCCACCTCCATCGGGACCATGTCCGTCCGCCAGCCGATCCCCGTGTGGTAGATCGTGTACGGCACGGTGTACCGGGAGCCCTTGTCGTAGAAGGGATCCTGGAGCGCGGGCCAGACGTTCTCCAGGTTCGGCAGGTAGGAGTGGTTCAGGGGCTGGAGGAGCTTCCGCGCCACGAGCCCGGGGACCACGTCGATCGTGGGGAAGAACACGTCGAAGTCGGCCTCGCCGGTCTCGATCTTCGAGATCGCCTCCTCCATGTTGTAGAAGGTGACGTACTCCCACTCCACCCCGTACCGCTCGCCGAAGTCGTTCAGCACGCGCTTCCAGAAGTAGTCGGCCCAGTTGAAGATCCGCAGGGGCCCGGCCTCGGGGTCCAGGCCGTCGGCGATGGGCGGGTTGTCGTCGAAGATCTGGAGCTCGACGGGGTTGTCCGGGGTCCCCACCCGGAGCTCCGGGGTCTCCTCGCCGCCCCCGCCCCCGGCGGTCGGCCTCCCCCCGCAGGCCGCGAGGATCGCCGCGGCCGAGGGGAGCGCCAGGCCCGCGGCGGCGCGGCGGAGGAATCCCCGACGGCTCATCCGGAGCCGGCACCAACGTTCGGCCGGGTGTCGCAGCATGGCGTCCCCCTCCTCCCCGTTTGAGCGCCCGTTCAGGCCGCTAGCTACCACAGCCTCCCCGAGGGCGCAAGCGTCCCGCACCCAAGGGATACGGACGAGGGGGCGGGAGGGGTTCGGGCCCGCCGCCTCATTTGAACCGCCGTTCGAACCGGTATGCTACGGCGCCGTGGGCTCCTCCGACGTCCTGCTGGTCGAGGACCTGGGCCCGGTGAGGCGGCTCACGATGAACCGGCCAGAGGTCCTCAACGCGCTCAACGGCGAGCTGCTCGAGGCGCTCTCCGGGGCCCTCGAGGAGGCGGCCCGGGAGGGGTCGGTCCGGGTGGTGATCCTGCGGGGGGCCGGGCGGGCCTTCTGCTCGGGCTACGACCTCTCGGAGGACGCCGAGCACGGCGAGCTCGACGCGGCCGGCTGGTACGAGGCCCTCCGACGGGACACCGAGCGGATGCTCGCGATCTGGGCGCACCCCAAGCCGGTGATCGCCCAGGTCCACGGGTACTGCCTGGCGGGGGGCGCGGACCTGATGCTCGCCTGCGACCTCGCGGTCGCGTCGGACGACGCGCTCTTCGGCTACGTGGACATCCGCTTCGGCTCGGGGGTCGTGACGATGCTGCTCCCCTGGGTCGTGGGGGTCCGCAAGGCGAAGGAGCTCCTGTTCACCGGCGAGGACCGGATCCCGGCCGAGGAGGCGCTCCGGATCGGCCTCGTGAACCGGGTGGTCCCTGCCGACCGCCTCGACGACGAGGTCCTGGCCCTCGCGGAGGAGATCGCGAAGAACGAGCCGTTCGTGATCTCGATGACGAAGCGGTCGGTGAACCGGGCCTGGGAGCTCGCGGGGCTGCGGGAGGCGCTCGCCGCCAACACCGAGATCGACGCGCTGATCGAGGCCGCCAACCTCCCCCAGCGGGAGGAGTTCCGCCGGATCACGCTGGAGCGGGGGCTCAAGGCCGCGATCGCCTGGCGCGACGCCCGCTTCCGCGGGGGGACGTGAGCGCGGAGCGTCGCGCCCCGCGGCCGGGCGGCGGGGGCCCCGTCCGGCCCCGCGCCCCGCGGCCGGGGTCGAGCGCCCGGCTCCGCGCCCTCCTCGCGCCGCGGACCATCGCGATCGTCGGGGCCTCGGAGGCGTCGGACTCCTGGGCGCCCGAGTTCCGCAGGAGCCTGGAGCACGTCGGGTTCCGGGGACGGCTCTACCCGGTGAACCCGAAGTACGACGAGGTCTGGGGCCGACGCTGCTACCGCTCGATCCTGGAGGTCCCCGACCGGGTCGACCTGGCGGTGGTGCTGGTCCCGGCGCGGGTGGCGGTCGGGGTCGTCGAGGAGTGCGGCCGGGCCGGGGTCCGGGGGGCGATGGTGGTCTCGAGCGGGTTCGCCGAGGCCGGGCCCGGGGGCCGGGAGCTCCAGGACGCGCTCGCCGAGGCCGCCCGGCGGCACCGCCTCCCGGTCCTCGGGCCGAACGTCGAGGGGTTCGTGAACCACGTGGACCGGGTCGCGCCGTACGGGACCACCCCGCCCCCCGACCCGATCCCGGGCGGGGTCGCGGTCGTCTCCCAGAGCGGGACCGTGGCCTGGACGATGGGGCAGATGGCCTCGGACCGGGGGCTCGGCCTGCGGATCCTGGTCGGGGTGGGGAACGAGGCGGTGCTCGGCCTGGGCGACCTGCTCGCCTGGGCGGCGGCCGACCCGAGCACGGAGCTCGTCTGCGCCTACCTCGAGACGGTCCGGGACCCGGGGCCGATCGCGCGGGGGCTCCGCGCGCTCCGGGCGGCCGGGAGGCCCGCCGTGGTCTGCGCCCCGGCCGGCCGGAGCGAGGCCGCCCGCCGGGCGATCGTCGCCCACACCGGCGCCCTCGCCGGCGACGCGGCCCTCCGCGACGCCTGGCTCCGGGGCAACGGCGCGGTGCTCGTGGAGGATCCGGTGGCGATGTTCGAGGCGGCCGTGCTCCTCTCCGGGCGCCGGCGCCTCCGCACGCGGGGGATCGCGGCGGCGTTCCAGTCCGGCGGGGCCTGCACGCTGTTCGCGGAGGTCGCGGGCGCGGCCGGACTCGAGCTGCCCGCGTTCGCGCCGGCCACCCGGCGGCGGCTGCGGCGCGCCCTCCCGGACTTCGCGGGGGAGAACAACCCGCTCGACGTGACCGGCCAGGCCGCGGTGGAGGTCGAGCGCTACGTCCGCGCCCTCGAGGCGCTCGCCGCCGACCCCGCGGTCGGGCTCGTCGGGTTCGACGCCTTCCCGCCGCGCCTGGAGGGCGAGGACGTGTGGGCGGGGCCCGTCCTGCGGCGGGCCCGGGAGCTGGAGCGGGAGACCGGGGTCCGGTTCTGCTCGATCGCGATGAGCCCGCTCGCGTACTCGGCGGAGGCGAAGGCCTTCGTCCGGGAGGCGGGGATCCCGTTCCTCCAGGGCCACCGGGCGTCGGCAGCGGCCCTCCGGGCGCTCGTCGACCTCCAGGACGACCTGGCGGTGGAGGAGGGTCGGCCCCACCCGAACCGGCGGGCGGCGCTCGCGCTGCTCCGGGGGGCGGCGGGCCCGCTCGACGAGGTCCGGGCGGGGAGGATCCTCGAGCTGTACGGGGTGCGCCGGCCGAGGGAGCGGCTGGTCCGGACCCCGGAGGAGGCGACCCGGGCGGCCCGGGCCATCGGCGGACCGGTCGCGGTGAAGGCGGCCGCGCCGGAGCTCCCCCACAAGGCGAAGCTGGGCGGTGTCCGGCTCGGGCTCCGCGGAGACCGGGCGGTCCGGGAGGCGGCGGCGGACGTCCTGGCCGCGGCCCGGGCGGCGGGGGCCGCGGACCCGAGGGTCCTGGTGCAGGCGATGGCGAGGGGGACCGAGGTCCTCGTGGGGGCGGTGGTGGACGAACGCTTCGGGCCGGCGGTCACGGTGCGGCCCGGCGGGGGGCTGGCCGAGGCCGGGGAGGCCGCGTTCGCCGCCTGCCCCCTCGCCCCCGCCCAGGCCGAGGCCTTCGTCCGGTCCCAGGCGCACCGGTGCGGGCTCGACCCCGTCCGCCACGACCTCCGGGCCGTGGCGGGCGCGGTGCGCGCGATCTCGTGGGCGGCGCACGACCTGCGGGGACGGCTCGCGTCGCTCGAGGCCAACCCGCTCCTCGTCGGCCGGCGGGGCGCGGTGGCCGTGGACGCCCTGGCCGAGGCGAGGCCTCCGCGGTGATCTTCGGGCTCGGTACCGCGGTCGCGTGGGGGGTGGCGGACATCGCGGCGGCGGTCGTGGGGAGGCGGATCGGGAGCCTGGCGACGACCGTGGCCTCCCAGGTCGCGGCCCTGGTCCCCCTCGTGGCGCTCGGCCTGGCTTCGGGGGCGCCGTGGTCGGCGGCGGGCGACCAGGTCGTCGCGCTCCTCGCGAGCGGGGTCGTGGGCGCCGGCGCGTACGCGCTCTTCTACCGGGCGCTCGAGCTGGGCCCGGTCGCGCTGGTCTCCCCGGTGTCGGCCGCCTACGCCGCGGTCACGGTCCCCCTGGCCGTGGTGTTCCTCGGGGAATCGCTCCGGGGGCTCGCCCTGGCCGGCGCCCTGCTCACGATGGCCGGCGTCGTCCTGATCTCGGCCGACCTCCGCCGCATCCCGGCCGAGGCGACGCGGGGCTTCCCGGGGCTCCCGCCGGCGCTCGGGTGCCTCGTGCTGTTCGGCGTGAGCGCGTTCCTCCTCGGGCTGTTCTCGAAGGACCTGGGGTGGCTGCCGACCGTCACGGTGGTCCGGGTGGGGAGCGTGATCTCGCTGCTGCTCCTGCTCGCGGCCCGCCGCCCGGCCCTGCGCGGCCTGCGCCGGCCGACGTGGGCGGCGGCGGCCGTGGGGGTGGGCCTCGCCGACATCGCCGGCGTGATCCTGTTCGCCTGGGGGATGGAGGTCGGGCTGGTCTCCGTCGTCTCGGTGGTGTCGTCGACCTACACGCTGATCCCGGTGGCCGCGGGCGTCGCGTTCCTCGGCGAGCGGCCGGCCCCGAACCAGGCGGCGGGGGTCGCGGTGGTGATCGCCGGCCTCGTGCTCCTCGGCCTGGCCGGCTGAGCCGGCCTCACAGCCGGTCGAGGGCGGCCGCGATCGGCAGCAGCGTGCGGGGCGAGGCTCCCCTCCCCGCCGCGAGGAGGAAGCGGACCGTGCTCCCGCGGCGCCAGGCCGCGAGGAACGTGGGCAGCTCGGCCCGGCAGCCGCAGGGCCGGACCCGGAAGAGCACGGCGTCGGCGCCGAGCGCGAGCGGCCGGAGCCGGCGGGTGGCCCCCAGGATCTCCCGGGGGTGGGAGGCCAGCCAGTCCACGTAGGCCGCCGCCCCGGCCGGATCCGAGAAGACGAGGGTCCGGGCCAGGACCCGGTCGAACCGCTCGCCGTGGCCGTGGAACTCTCGCTCGCTCGCGACGAGGAAGCCCGAGCGGCGGAGGAGCTCGGCGAGGGGCCCCGGGACGGCGGCGTCGGCGGCCACCCCGTCCGCGTCCAGGACCCGGACGTCGCTCGGGAGTTCCACGGTGTCGGCGTCGAGGACCGGGGGCGGCGAGGGCGCCGGCCCGGGGGCGGGCGCCGATCCCGGCCGGCACGCTGCCAGGAGCAGGAGGGCCCCCGCCGCCGAGCCCAGGGCCCTCAGGCCCGGAGGTCGGCGGCGAAGGCTGCCACGTTCGCGAGGAACCGGTCGACGTCCTCGTCGGTGTGCTGCACGGAGATGGTCCACTGCTCCGACTTCCCCCAGGGCGGCAGGAACACCCCTCCGTTGTGCTGGTAGGCCCAGTGGCAGTGCCCGTACCGCTCCTCGACGGCGAGGAAATCCCGGTAGTTCCGGACCGGCGTGCGGGAGAACGTGATCGAGCCCTTGGCCCCGTACGTGAGGACGTAGCCCGGGACGTCCCGCTCCTCGAGGACGGCGGCGATGCCCTCGGCCATCCGCCGGGCCAGCCGCTCGATGTGCGCGTACGCCGCGTCGTCGAGGACCTCGAGGAGGGTGGCCCGCGCGGCCGCCATGCTGAGGGGGTTCCCGTTGAAGGTGCCGATCTGGTAGTAGGTGCCGTCGGCGATCAACCCCATGACCTCGTCGGTGCCCCCGATGGCGGCGCATGGGAGCCCACCGCCGAGGGCCTTCGCCAGGCAGACGAGGTCGGGGGCGATCCCGAAGAGGCCGGTGGCCCCGGCCGGCCCCACGGAGAGCCCCGTCTTCACCTCGTCGAAGACGAGGAGCGCCCCGTGCGCCCGGGTGATCTCCCGGACCCCGTCCAGGTAGCCGGGCTCGGGCGGGATGATCCCCGCGTTCATCATGATGGGCTCCATGATCAGCCCGGCGATGCGCCCCCGGTGCTCGTCGAAGAGACGGGCGAGCGCGTCGAGGTCGTTGAACGGCGCGACCAGGGTGAGGTCGGCGATCGCCCGCGGGATGCCGGACCCGAAGACGGGGTTCGCCGGACGGTCCGGCGGCCCGATCTCGTCCGGCGGGTTCGCCACCGAGACCATGACCGAGTCGTGGTGGCCGTCGTAGCACCCCTCGATCTTCACGATGAGGTCCCGTCCGGTGAACGCCCGCATCAGGTGGACCGCGTCGAGCGTCGCCTCCGTGCCCGAGCCGCAGAACCGCCAGGCCGGGAGCCCGAACCGCCGCGCGAGCTCGCGGGCGACCACAAGGGCGTCCTCGGTGGGCTGGGCGAAGTGGGTCCCCCGCTCGACCTGGCGCCGGACCGCGTCCACGACGGCCGGGTGGGCGTGGCCGACGAGGCCGACCCCGTACCCGCACTGGAAGTCCGAGTACTCGTTGCCGTCGACGTCGTAGATCCGGGATCCCGCGGCCCGGTCGATCCACACCACCCCGGGGCGGGCCATCTGCCAGCTCGACGTCGCCGCGCCGACCAGCGTGTTCCCGCACTCCGCCGTGAGCCGCGCGGAGACCGGGTGGCGCTCGCGGAAGCGGCGTTCCTGCTGGGCGATCAGGTCGTCGAGGCGCGCCAGGTCACGGTCGAGGTCGGTCTGCATCGCGTCCCTCCGGGGGCGTCCGACGCGCGGATGGTACCCGGGCCGGCGCCGGCCGTCGCGGCGCGGAACCCGGCGAGCGAGGGTTGCGGGGGACGGGGATCCGCCCCCGGACCACGACGTCCCGGGGCTCCCGGCCCTCGAGCACGTCGCGTACGGCGGCCACCGCCCTTCGGTAGACCTCCTCCTCGGCTTCCGGGCTGTACCAACCGGCGTGGGGGGTCACGACGAGGCGAGGGTGCCGGGGGGCCGGCGCCTCGGGCGTCGGTGGCTCGACCGCGAGCACGTCGACCGCCGCCGCCCGCAGGCGGCCCGAGTCCAGGGCGGCGAGCAGGGCCTCCTGGTCCACCAGCCCGGCGCGGGCCGTGTTCACCAGGACCGTCCCCTCCGGGACGAGCGCGAGCTCCCGGGCCCCGATCATCCGTTCCGTGGCCGGGGTGAGCGGGGCGTGGAGCGAGAGGGCGGAGCACGCGCCGAGGAGCTCCTCGAAGCCGGCCGGCCGGATCCCCGCCGCCGCGAGCTGCTCCGGCGGGACCAGCGGGTCGTGGCCCCACACCTCCATCCCGAGCGCCGTCGCGCGGGCCGCGAGGGCCCGGCCGATCCGCCCGCAGCCGATGATCCCGAGCCGCGTGCCTCGGATCCGCGGCAGCGGCCCGGCCGCCCGGTGGTCCCATCCCCCCCGCCCGACGTCGCGGTCGAGGATCACGACGCCGCGGAGCAGCGCGAGGAGCAGGGCCAGGGCGTGGTCCGCCATCTCCTCGACGCAGTAGTCCGGGACGTTCGTGACCCAGACGCCCCGCTGCTCGGCGGCGGCCAGGTCGATGTGGTCGAACCCGACGCTGCACGTGGAGACGATCCGGAGGGACGGCATCCGACCCAGCGCGTCCGCCGAGATCCGCGTCTCGGGCCCGACGATCAGGGCCTCCACTTCCGCGCCCGCCCCCGGTGTCGTCCTCCGCTCCACCGAGGCGCCGAGCCCGCCCAGGAGCTCGGTGGGGACCCCGGGCTCGAGCACGATGACCCTCGCCGGCACGGCGGCAGTATAGGCAGCGCGCCTCGGAGCGTTGACCGGGGGGTCCATTGCGCGCCGCGCGCCGCGTGGCTACCCTCCGTGCCGTCCATCCGTACGGAGAAGGGGGGCCGATGCGCATCGACGAGCTGTTGTCGACGGCCATGGACCGCCGAGCCTTCCTGCGGACGGCGGCGGTCGGCGGGGCCGGCCTGCTGGCGAGCTGCCGCCGGGCGCCGACCGTCACGCCGGTGTCGCCCGGCGCCGAACGCCCGCCGATCGAGGAGGAACCCGGCGTCCTGACGGTCTTCGAGTGGGCCGGGTACGAGATCCCCCCGCTGTACCGGCCGTACCTGAAGGAGGGCTTCCCGGAGCCGAAGTTCACCTTCCTGACGAGCGACGACCAGGCCCTCGCCAAGGTGCGGGGGGGCTTCACCCCCGACGTCGTGCACCCGTGCATCGACTACACGCGGGACTGGGTGAACCTCGGGGTCGTGCAACCCTGGGACACGTCGCTGATCTCGAACTTCCCCAAGCTCGACCCGAACATGACCGCCGAGGGGCAGGTGGACGGCCAGCAGTACCACATCCCCGTGGACTGGGGCTTCTCGGCCCCCCTCTACCGGGCCGACAAGGTGGAGCCCCTCGAGGACTCGTGGACCATCATGTACGACGAGCGCTACGCGGGGAAGATCTCGTGGTGGGACGACCCCATCAACCTGATCATCAACGCGATGATCAAGGGGTTCGAGGACCCCTGGAACATGACCGACGAGCAGCTCGAGGACGTGAAGGCCGACCTGATCGAGAAGAAGAAGGTCGTCCGCAACTTCTGGCAGTCGCAGACCGACATGGAGAACGACTTCGCGGCCGGCAACATCTGGATCGTCTACGCCTGGCCCGGGACGGTGGCGGCGATGGAGAAGAAGGGGCTCCCGGTCGTGTACATGGAACCGAAGGAGACCCGGCTCTCCTGGATCTGCGGGTTCGTGCTGATGGCCGACACCGAGAACTACTACCACGCGCACGAGTTCGTCGACGCCTGGCTCGCGGACCGCTCGGCCATCTGGCTGCTCAACAACTACTACTACGGCCACTCGAACACCTCGGTCGACCTCGGCAAGGTCGACCCGGACGTGGTGGAGGCCTACAGCCTGGGGGATCCCACGATCCTCCAGCGCACGACCTTCAACCGCTGGATCCCGGATCGGGCGAAGTACACGCAGGTCTGGGCCGAGGTCAAGGCGGCCTAGGGAGCCCGCGGGACGGATGGCTTCGCTCGCGACGGCGGCGTCGGGTGCGCGGGCGGCCAGGCGGTGGCGGGTCCGGCTCGCGACCGTGGCGTTGCTCGTGCCGCCGGTGGGGTGGTTGCTGTTGTTCTTCCTGGTGCCGGTGGCGATCGTGGCCGCGTACAGCGTGGGCCTGCTCACGTTGTTCCCGGGGGACCAGTTGTTCTCGCTGTCGAGCTGGGAGAGCTTCCTCGGGGGCTCCGTCTACATGGGGCTGTTCTGGAAGTCGGTCCGGATGTCGCTCACGGTCTCGGTGGTCGTGGTCCTCCTCGCCTACCCCGTCGCCTACTACCTGGCGTTCGGGACCAAGCGGCGGAAGTACGTGCTCCTGCTCCTCATCATCGCGCCGTTCTTCACCAGCTACTTCCTGCGGGTCCTGGCCTGGAAGGTGATCCTCGGGGACCAGGGCGTGATCAACTCGTTCTTCTACTGGTTGGGGCTCCGGAGCCCCGACCACCCGATCCCCCAGCTCCTCTACAGCCGCTTCACCGTGATGGTGGTCCTGGCCTACGTCTGGGCCCCGTTCGTCGCGCTCCCGATCTTCGTGTCGCTCGAGAACATGGACCGTCGGCTGTTCGAGGCCGCGAGCGACCTCGGCGCCGGGCGGTGGAAGACGTTCTGGAAGATCACGTTCCCGCTGTCGCTCCCCGGCGTGGTCGCGGCCTTCGTCTTCGTGTTCATCCCGACCATCGGGGAGTTCGTCACGCCGCTCCTCGTCGGCGGGACCGACGGGTTCATGTACGGGAGCGCGATCAGCGATCTCTTCGGCCCGGGCTTCGACTGGAGGACGGGATCGGTGCTCGCGATCTTCCTGCTGGGCGTGGTGGGGACACTGATCGCGGTGTTCAGCCGGTTCGCGCGCCTGGGGGAGGCGACGGGGGCGGGATGAGGGACGTGGCGGTCTCCCGTCGCGGGGCCCGGTGGCTCCGGGCCTTCTTCCTGCTGTTCGTGGCGTTCCTCTACGCGCCGATCGCGATCCTCCTGATCTTCTCCTTCAACGCCAACGACCTGCCCGTGTTCCCGCTCGCCGGGTTCACCGTCCGTTGGTACCTGGGGTTCCTCAGGAACGAGGACCTGCTCGCCGCCCTGCGGACCAGCGCGTTCGTCGCGGCCCTCTCCAGCGCCGTCACCGTGTGCCTGGGGGTCCTCTCCTCGATCGCCCTGGTGCGACGGCGGGTCGTCGGGCGGTCCGCGCTCACCGGCCTCCTCCTGTCGCCGCTCGTGATCCCGTACGTCGTGTTCGGGATCTCGCTCCTCATGCTGTTCAGGACGCTCGCCGTGCCGCTCTCGCTGCTCACCGTGGTGGTGGCCCACGTGGTCCTCTCGCTCCCCTACACGATCCTGATCCTCGTCCCCAGGCTGGAGCGGATCAGCGCGAGCCTGGAGGAGGCGGCCCGGGACCTCGGGGCGAACGGGGTCCGGACCTTCCGGTGGATCACGTTCCCCCTGATCCTCCCGGCCGTGGTCTCCGCGTTCCTCGTGGCCTTCACCCTGTCGTTCGACGAGTACGCGGTGGCGTCGTTCGTGGTGGGCCGGGACGTGACCTACCCCATCTACCTGTTCTCCCAGTTCCGGTTCCCGCGGCGGCTCCCACAGGTGATCGCGCTCGCCGTCGTGGTGATGGCGTTCTCGGCCGGGGTCGTGATCGTGGCCGAGCTGATCCGGCGGGCGTCGGAGCGGCGCACCCAGCTCGGGGGGGCATGAGGTGTCGGACGGGGCGATCGCCATCGCGCTCGAGGGCGTGACGAAGCGGTTCGGCGCCGTCGAGGCGGTCCGGGACGTGTCCCTCGAGATCCGCGAGGGGGAGTTCTTCTCGCTCCTGGGCCCGAGCGGGTGCGGGAAGACCACGACCCTCCGGATGATCGCGGGGTTCGAGGACCCCGACGAGGGTCGGATCCTGCTGCGGGGGGAGGACGTCTCGGCGGTCCCGCCCGAACGCCGCCCGGTGAACATGGTGTTCCAGCACTACGCGCTGTTCCCCCACATGAACGTGTTCGAGAACGTGGCCTTCGGCCTGAAGATCAAGCGGGTCGGGAAGGCCGAGCGGGACGCCAGGGTGCGCGAGATGCTCCGGATCGTCCAGCTCGAGGGCATGGAGCGACGCCGGCCCCAGCAGCTGTCGGGCGGGCAGCAGCAGCGCGTGGCCCTGGCGCGGGCCCTGGTGAACCGCCCGGCGGCGCTCCTCCTCGACGAGCCCCTGGGCGCCCTCGACGTCAAGCTCCGCAAGCAGATGCAGCTCGAGCTCAAGCGGATCCAGCACGAACTCGGAACCACCTTCGTGTACGTCACGCACGACCAGGAGGAGGCGATGGCGATGTCCGACCGGATCGCCGTCATGAACCTGGGCTCGGTCGAGCAGGTGGGGACGCCGCGCGAGATCTACGAGCGCCCCGCGTCGGCGTTCGTGGCGGACTTCGTCGGCCTCCTGAACAAGATCGAGCTCCGGGTGGACCGGGCCGATGCGCGCGGCGCCGCGATGCGCCTCTCGGACGAGGAGCGGCTCACGGCGCGCACGCTGGACGCGGTGGCCGGCGAACGGCTGGTCGTGGCGGTCCGCCCCGAGCGCGTCCGGGTCGAGGACCCCCGGGTGGCGGGGGACCCGGAGGAGGACTCGCGTCTCGTCGGGACCATCGTGGATGTCGTCTACCTCGGCACGATCACCCAGTACCACCTCGAGACCGCCGTGGGTCGGATCGTGGCCCACCGGTTGTCCGACGGGACGGCCGTCGACCGCGCGGCGGGCGAGCGCGTCGCGCTCCTCTGGTCCCGCGACGACGTGTTGGTCCTGGGCCGAGAGGCGGGGCCCGAACGCTCCCCGGTGACCGCGTAGATGGATCTCGCCCTCTCCGAGGAGCAGCGGCTCCTGGTCGAGACGGTCCGGGCCTTCGTGGACCGCGAGCTCGTCCCCCACGAGGAGGAGGTCGAGCGGACCGACGAGGTCCCCCCGGAGCTCGCCCGGGAGATCCGGGAGAAGGCCCTGGCCCTGGGCATCTACGCCGCCAACATGCCGGCGGAGGTGGGGGGCGGGGGGCTGGACTTCGTGAGCCTGGCCCTGCTCGAGCGGGAGCTGGGACGGACCAGCTGGGCCCTGCAGGTGCACGTCGGTCGCCCGTCCCGGATCCTCATGGCCTGCCGCGGGGAGCAGGTGGAGCGCTACCTCCTCCCGGCCGTGCGCGGCGAGCGGATCGATTGCTTCGCCCTGACCGAGCCGGGCTCCGGGTCCGACGCACCGTGGGGGATCGAGACCAGGGCCGTCCGCGACGGCGGGGACTGGGTGATCGACGGCACGAAGCACTTCATCAGCCACGCCGACGTGGCCGACTTCGCGATCGTCTTCGCGGTCACGGGCGTCGACGAGACGGAGCGGGGGCCGCGGAAGCGGGTCTCGTGCTTCCTCGTGGACAAGGGGACCCCGGGGTTCGAGGTGCGGCGGGGCCCTCGGTCCGTCTCGCACCGCGGCTACCACAACTGCGAGCTGACGTTCTCCCGGTGCCGGGTCCCCGCGGCCCAGCTCCTCGGCGAGGAGGGGCGCGGCGACGAGCTGGCGCGGTGGTGGCTCCGCGACGGGCGGGTGATGGTGGCGGCGAACTGCGTCGGCCGCGGCCGGCGCGTGCTCGCCGCGGCGACCGAGTGGGCGGCCACCCGGAGGCAGTTCGGCCGGCCGATCGGCTCCTTCCAGGGCGTGGGGTTCAAGCTCGCGGACATGGCGACGGAACTCGAGGCCGCGGAGCTCCTCACCCTCTGGGCGGCCTGGAAGCTCGACCGGGGAGAGGACGCGGAGGTCGAGGCCTCGATGGCCAAGCTCTACGCGTCGGAGACGCTCGGCCGGCTCACCGATGCGGCGGTTCAGATCTTCGGCGGGATGGGGGTCATGGAGGGGGCCCCGATCGAGCGCTTCTGGCGGGACGCCCGCGTCGAGCGGATCTGGGACGGGACGTCCGAGATCCACCGCCACATCATCTCGCGGGCGCTCCTGCGGGCGGCGGGCGAAGGCCCCCGGGGGCGGTGAGGCCCGCGGGCGCCCGCCGCGGGCCCGAGCCCGCGCCCCTCAGCCGCCCTTCGCCTCGCGGACCGCGGCGACCACCGCGGGGAGGACCTCGTGGAGGTCCCCGGTCACGATCCAGTCGGCGTGCGAGACGATCGGCGCCTCGGGGTCCTTGTTGATCACGAGCAGGTGCTTCGCCCCCCGGGCCCCCACCATGTGCTGGGTCGCGCCGCTGATCCCGCAGGCGATGTAGAGGTCGGGGGCGATCCGGGTGCCGGTCTGGCCGATCTGGTCGGTGTGGGGGCGCCAGCCGGCGCTGGTCACGACCCGGGAGCAGCCCACGGCGCCGCCGAGGAGCCCCGCGAGCTCCTCGAGGAGCCGGAACCCCTCCGGCCCGCCCACGCCGCGGCCGCCGCCCACGACGACCTTCGCCTCGGCGAGGGAGACCCCGCGGCGGTCGGGCTCGACCCGGTCCACCACCCGGACCCGGACGGCCTCCTCGGGGACGGTCGGGGCGAACGCCCGGACCTCGGGCTCGAGGGCCGTCCCCGCGGGCTCCGCGGGCGTCGCGTGGAGCGCGACCGAGCAGAGCACCGTGGGCGCCTCGACCTCGGCCTCCTCGAGGAGCGTGCCGCCCCACCGCTGGCGGAGCACGACCGTCGGCTCGCCGGGCTCGATCCGCACGCAGTTCGCGGCCATCGGGAGGTCGAGCGCCGCCGCGGCGTGGGCCAGGACCTCGTGCCCACGGTCCGTGCCCGGCGCGAGCACCAGGCCGGGGGAGCTCGCCCGCACCGCCTCGGCCAGGGCCGCGCCCCACGCCTCGGGGGCGTAGGGACCGTCCAACCCGCCGCCCTCGGCCACGTGGAGGACGGCCGCGCCGTGGGCGCCGAGCACCGGGGCGGCCCCCCGGCCGGCGCTCCCGACGACCACGGCCTCGAGGGGCCCCCCCGTCCGCTCCGCGAGGCCGCGTCCCAGGGTCAGCGCCTCGAGGGAGGCGTCGTCGGGCGTCCCGTCCAGGTGGTCGACGTAGGTGAGGATCATCCGCGTTCCCTCCGCGTGGGCGTCACGGCACCAGCCCCAGCCCGCGCAGGACCTCCACCACCTTCGGTGCCGCCTCCGGGCCGTGGCCGAGCACCTCGGCGCGCTCCTCGCGCTCCGGCGGCAACACGAGCCGGCGCTTCCGCAGCCGAGCGCCCGCGCGCTCCGGCGCGAGGCGACGGACCTCCTTCTTCTTCGCCCGGATCCGCCCGGGGACCGAGGGGTACCGGGGGAGGTTGATGCCCTCCTTCACGGTGACCACCGCGGGCATCGCCGCCTCGAGCACCTCCCACCCCCCGCCCGGCGCCTCCCGGCGGACCACGGCCGTCCCGTCCCGGAGCTCGAGGGCCTTCGCCCCGGCCACGCACGGCCGACCGAGCGCGCGGGCGACCCGGATCCCCACCTGGTGGTCGGCGGTGTCGGCGGCCTCGTTCCCGAACAGGAGGAGGTCGAAGGGTCCGCGCTCGGCCTCGAGCGTCGAGACCGCCCGAGCGATCGCCGCGGACGTCTCCCGGGGGTCCCACTCGGACCCGTCGGTCTCGAGCAGCACGGCCTCGTCCACCCCCACGGCGAGCGCGTCCCGGAGCTGCTCCTCGGCCGCCGCCGGCCCGAGCGTGAGGACCGTGCTCGAGCCCCCGTGGGCCTCGACGATCCGGACCGCCTCCTCCACCGCGCACTCCTCGTGGGGGCTCACGGTCCAGCCGGAGTACCGGGTGTCGATGTCCTGCTCGTCGGGGGTGAGCGTGATCCGCCCGCCGGTCGTGGGGACCCGCTTCACGCAGACCAGGACGTTCACCGCCTCACCTCAGGCCTTCATCCGCGCGTTCTCGGGGTCGAACAGCGGCCGGTTCCCGGCGACGGCGACCGTCACCGGGTAGCGCTCGCCGAAGTACTCGACGGCGAGCTGCTCCCCCTCCCGCGCGTGCTCGGGCGGCAGGTAGGCCAGCATGATGTGGGTGCCGACCGATGGCCCGGACCCGGCGCTCGTGACGTACGAGCGGCGGCCCTCCCGGTCCTGGAGCGGCCGGCCGTCGCGGGTGAGGACCGGTTCGCGCCCCATCATGTAGCGCTTCACCCCCGAGGACGAGGTCGGGTCGTCGAGCGTGATCGTGCAGAGCACCGCGGCGGGCTCCCCCTCGCGCTGGCGGAGGTAGGCGTCCCGGCCCAGGAACGGGACGTCCTTCACGGTCCGCCGGGCGAGCCCCGCCTCGACCAGCGTGTACTCCATCTCGAGCTCGTTCCCGTAGGCCCGGTAGCACTTCTCGAGCCGGGCCGTGGTCCCGTACACGCCGATCCCCACCGGGACGACGCCGTGCGGCTCCCCCGCCTCCCAGATCACGTCCCAGAGCCGGGCGCCCTGCTCGATCGGCGCGTAGATCTCCCACCCCAGCTCGCCGACGTAGGAGATCCGCGAGGCGAGTGCCCGGACCCCGTCGATCTCGATGAACCGGCAGGTGGCGAAGGGGAAGCCCTCGTTCGAGACGTCGTCGGCGGTCACGGCGGAGAGCACGTCGCGGGCCCTCGGGCCCCAGAGCCCGAGCGTGCACCAGGCCGAGGTGGCGTCGGAGAGCTGGGCCGAGCCGTCCTCGGGGAGGTGGTCGACGAACCACTTGCGGTCCCGTGGCCCGTCGAGCCCGCCGGTCACGATGCGGAACCGGTCCTCGGCGAGGCGCATCACCGTGAGGTCGGCCTTGATCCGTCCGGCCTCGTTGAGGAGCGGGGTGTAGACGACCCGGCCGACCGGCACGTCCATCGGCTGGACGCACATCCGCTCCATGTAGGCGAGGGCGCCGGGCCCGGTGACGTCGAAGATCGCGAACGCCGAGAGGTCCACGATCCCGACCCGGTCCCGCATCGCGAGGTGCTCGGCGTTGATGATCGGCGACCACCACC
>FWPU01002302.1_pt1 | contig 53486 bp, 54 predicted proteins | sample 2228361 | NCBI WGS metagenome assembly FWPU01 (sample SAMEA103939777, study PRJEB20133) | metagenome | reverse complement strand
CAAAAATTTTAATTATTCTAAACTGTTTTTGATTCTTCACAATATTTTTTAATAAATTAGGAATTAAACTTGGTCTCAAGTATTGAAAATCAGAGCTAATCGGGTTTTCCAATTCAACAAGTTCATTATTTTTATATTTAAAAATTCTAACATCTTCTACTCCAATAAAAGAATAGTTATAAACTTCGGTAAATCCAGTTTCTTTTAAAATGTCTTTTATCAGATTTTCCCAAAAAATATCTAAATTTCTCTTTGGGTATTGTAGAATGACAACCGGAAAGCGGGCTGTAATTTTTTGGTAACCATAAATTCGACCAATCTCTTCCACTAAATCTTCGGGCAAAGAAATATCTGGTCTAAAAGTTGGTATTTGAACCTCAATTTGACAGGATTGACAGGGTTTAACCCTGTCAATTTTAAATTCTAATTTCTTTAAAATTTTTAATATCTCATTCTTTGAAATTTCTATTCCAAGAAGACTTTTTACATAATCTAAATTTAATTTAATTTTTTTAGGTAAAGCTCTTTTTGGATAAATGTCAATTATGCCTTGGGCTATTTTTCCTTTAGCAATTTTCTTAATTAAAAAAGCTGCCCTGTTGATGGCAAATTCTGCCAAATTTGGATCAATACCATGCTCAAAACGCCACGAAGCATCTGTTTTCAAGTCAAGTCTTTTTGAGCCGCTACGAATAATCATCGGATTAAAATTAGCTGATTCAAGAACAACAACTTTTGTTTTTTCGTTAATTTCAGGCAATTTTCCTCCTTTAATACCGGCAATCGCCACTGGTTTTTTAGCATCAGCAATAACTAAAATATCTTCATCTAAATCATATTTCTCTTCGTCTAAGGTGATAATCTTTTCTCCTTTTTTAGCAAATCTAACAATAATTTTCTTACCTTCTAACTTTTCTCCATCAAAAATATGTAGAGGTTGCCCGGTCTCTAACATCACGTAATTGGCGATATCAACCACATTGTTAATTGGCCGTAAACCGCAAGCTTCCAGTCTTTCTCTTAGCCATTTTGGCGAAAAACCAACTTTAACATCAGTCAATACTCTGGCTGTATAACGAGGACAGGTATTTTTATTTTTTACCTCTACCCAAATAAAATCTTTTGCTTTTAGTTTTTTGTTTTCAAAAAATTTAGCATCGGGGATCTGCAGCTTATAATTTAAGATAGCAGAAATTTCTCTGGCGATACCCAAATGAGAAAAACAATCTGATGCCCGATTTGATAAGACATCAATTTCTAAAGTAAAATTTTTACCCGATTTTTTAATCTCTAAAACTTCAAACGCTATCATTGTTAAAAACTCAGCTAACCTTTCTGGCGCTGGTAATTTTATCTTAAAAAAAGATTGTAACCAATTATAACTAAATTTCATTTTTTAAAATTGGCGCAAAAATCTTAAATCTCCAGAATAAAATAACCTAATATCATCAATTTTGTATTTCATCATCGTTAACCTATCCAATCCTATGCCAAAAGCAAAGCCCTGCCAGAATTTTGGATTTAAACCGGAATTCTTGAAAACATAAGGATGAACCATACCTGCTCCCACCATTTCCATCCAGCCGGTTTTTTGACAAGAAGAACAACCCTTCCCCAAGCAATTTATACAAAGCAAATCAACCTCAAAAGAAGGTTCGGTAAAAGGAAAATAACTCGGTCTCAGACGGACTTCAACCGATTTTTTAAAAAATTGCTTAAAAAATTCTTGAATAACAGCTTTAAAATTTGCTACCGAAATATTATTATCAACCATTAATCCCTCTATTTGATAAAAATTAATTTCGTGACTCGCGTCGGTGGCTTCGTGTCGGAAAACCCGACCGGGTACAATAATTTTAAGGGGCGGCTGATTTTCTTCCATATATCTTATCTGTACCGACGAAGTATGGGTTCTCAGTAAAAATCCATTTTTTACATAAAAAGTGTCCCAAATATCTCTTGCTGGGTGGTCTTTTGGAATATTTAAAGCATCGAAATTATACCATTCGCTTTCAAGTTGCGGGCCTTCCGCTATTGTAAATCCCATTGATTGAAAAATCTCTTCAACCTTTCTTTTGACTTGTGTTAGGGGATGTAAATGACCTAGCTCTGGTTTTTTTCCAGGAACAGAAATATCAATCCATTCCTTTTCTTCAACTTCTTTTTTTGTTTTCTCTTTTATTTCTTTTGCCTTTTCATTAAATTTTGTTCTTAAAAATTTTTTAAGCCAATTAGCGTTTTTACCAACTTTAACTCTTTTTGTTTTTGGCAATTCTTTTAAGGAACGCAAAATTTGGTTGAGTTCTCCTTTCTTATCCAAATACTTTTTAAAAATTTCGTTCAATTCTTTTAAGTCCCCTGTCTTTCTAATCTCATTAATGGCTTGGCTTTTAAGTAATTTTAGATTAATTTTTACCATAGCTATATTTTATTTTAACCTATTTTTAATATAAAATCAATTGTGGATAGCTTAAATTAAATAAAAAATACCGGCCAAGCGGCCGGTAATTATAAATTATAATATTTAATCTTTATTTTCCTGGGTCAAGCGAAACCAGATAACCACTGTCCCCGGACCAAAAGATTGCCTGGGAGAATTAGCTATAAAATAATTCCAACCATTTTTCCTAATAATTTTCCCATAAAATCTTTTTTTCTCGCCTGAACGGAGAGAAAGAATAACAGAACAAAAATACAACGACGAAAGCGTTGGCATATCTTTTATTTTCATTTTAATGTGCTAATTTTGTTTAGCAAATTTAAGATAATAAAGCAATGCCTTTAAGTAAAGAGTACAAAGATTAGCAAGTTCATCACCTATCTTAAATAATTCATTAATAAAATCTGGTAATAAAAATGCCATGACATTTTTATTCTGACATGGCATTTTTATTCCAAAAGATAGAATTTGATTAACTTTCGCGAAATTTCAATTTTCTTTCTTTTTAATTTCTTGTTATTTAAAAAATTCTGTGAAAGTAGCCCAACTGGCTTTAATGGCTCAAAATAATTTAAGTTTTATAATCTTTCTTTACGAGGTCAATGAAATCTTGAATAATTAAACACAAACTCTCTCTCTGCTTTAAAGCAAGGAGCGGGGTTTCCTTTCTTGTTTGTTGTGAGGAAGGCGCGGGCGATGGGATTTGAACCCACGTTCTCCACTGTGACAGAGTGGCGCTTTTAACCGGGCTAAGCTACGCCCGCAAATGCCGGTGGTGGGACTTGAACCCAACGACCTATCGCTTATGAAACGACCGCTCTAACCACTGAGCTACACCGGCAATTTTAATTAAATACTGGTTTAAAAATTTGTTCCGGGGCTTGGAATTGCACCAAGGTCTCGAGCTTATGAGACTCGCGAGATACTACTTCTCTACCCCGGAAATGTTATATACCGATAAAAATGAAACATAATTTTCACCGATACCGCAATAAAATATCTTATCATATCTTTTTTATAAAACAAGAGAGAAAACCTTAGAAAATAAAAATTTCGTCAGACAATAATAGAAATTTAATTTTTCTCCAACAAGTCAGGGTTCTTATCTGAAACTCCAAGTGCCCTCACCAGGAGTTGAACCTGGATCGCCTGCTTAGAAGGCAGGCACTTTATCCGTTAAGCTATGAGGGCAGACTAAAAGCAATTTCTTGGCTAATGAGCTAATTATATCTAAAAAATAAGTTAAAATCAATTAGCAAAGTAGAGATTTTATTAAATAAGCATATTATGATAAAATTATAAAATGCTTAAACTTTACAATACTCTATTGCGAAAAAAAGAAGTTTTTAAGCCGCTGAAAGATAAAAAGGTTGGGCTTTATACTTGTGGTCCAACGGTTTATTACTATGCCCATATTGGTAATTTAAGAACTTATATTTTTGAAGACATTTTAAAAAGAGTTTTGAAATACAACGGTTATCAGGTAAAACATGTGATGAATATTACCGATGTGGGCCACTTAACATCTAATGCTGATACCGGTGAAGACAAAATTGAAGTGGGGGCAAAAAGAGAGAAAAAAACTGCTTGGGAAATTGCCAAATTTTATACTAAGGTCTTTAAAGACGACTTAAGATTATTAAACATACAAAAACCCGATATTTGGATAAAAGCAACAGAAACAGTTAAAGAGCAGATTAATTTTATTAAAATTTTGGAGAAAAGAGGTTTTACCTATAAAATTACTGATGGAATTTATTTTGATACATCAAAAATAAAAAATTATGGCAAATTAACTGGTAAAAATAAAAGCAAACTAAAAACGGAAGCCAGAATTGAAATAGTCCCTGAAAAAAAACACCCTGCTGATTTTGCCTTATGGAAGTTTACTCCTCCACAAGTAAAAAGACAGATGGAATGGGATTCGCCTTGGGGTTGCGGCTTTCCTGGTTGGCATACTGAATGCGTAGTAATGGCAACAAAGCATTTGGGAACACATTTTGATATTCACTGCGGCGGTATTGACCATATCCCGATTCATCATACTAATGAAATCGCTCAATCAGAAGCTGCTTTCGGTAAGAATTTGGCTCGTTTTTGGTTGCATAGTGAATTTTTAACTCTCCAAAAAGGCAGAATGGGAAAATCAGAAGGCAATATCATTATTCTGCGCGATTTAATTAAAAAAGGATTTAACCCTCTCGCCTATCGTTATTTATGCTTAAGCGCCCATTATCGTTCAAAATTAATTTTTTCCTGGCAATCTCTAAAATCTGCTCAAAATGGACTTGATAATCTTTATCAAAAAGTTCAACAACTTAAAACCAAAAACATTAAAAATGGTTCTTTATCATATACTAACTATCAAAATAGATTCCTGAGTTTTATTAATGATGATTTAAATACGCCCAAGGCTTTAACTTTATTATGGGAGGTAATTAAATCGTCAAAGCTTTCTGATGCTGAAAAATATAAAATTCTTTTAGATTTTGATAGGGTTTTTGCTATTGGTTTAAGTGAAATTAAAAAGCTGAAAATTCCCCAAAAGATAAAAAAATTAGTTGAGCTCCGACAAAAATATCGCCAGCAAAAAAAATGGGTAAAGGCAGACAAGATACGTCAGAAAGTCAAAGAGCTGGGCTATTGGATTGAAGATACTAAAGAAGGACCAAAGATTAAGATACTTTAATGGTTTTAAACTCTTTTTTATGAAATAATATTAAAACTCTAATTTTCGCAAGCTGCCAAACCATCTTCAATCTCTCCCAAAACCCCTTAAACAGTCCCATTTTCTTTTCTTTAATTACCATATTTAAACCTTTTAATCTCGTATAAAAGACCGTTAATTTGTTCACCCGGCAGTAATAATTCATGGCTATTTCTATGGCAAAACCTTGAGTAAATTTTTGAGGCAAACTTTCAAAAATTGAACGCTCAAGCGCTCTTTCTCCGCCAATCGCCAAAAGTGGGTCAATTTTAATTATCAATAAAGGCATCTTTCCCAAGCGCTCTCTAACACCTATTACCATTTTTGCTTCCTGTCTTAAAATGGGGTTAATTAATTGATAGATATGCTCTTGAGAAAGACCAATCAAATCAGCATCAAAAAAGACAATAATTTGGGCTTCCGTATGCTCCACTCCTTTTCGCATAGCGTTTCCTTTTCCCGTTCTTTGGGGTAGGGCTACTACATTGGCCCCTAAAGCCAGACTTTTTTCAACAGTTTTATCTGTCGAACCATCGCTTACCACTATTACCTCATCAAAATTATTTGCCAAAAGTACCTTTAAAACATCACCAATGGTGGCTTCTTCGTTATATGCAGGAACAATGGCGGCAATTTTAGGTTTTGTCATAATATTAAATGGCATTGATTAGTATTAATCGTATTAAATAATTATAAAAAATATTTTACAAACTAACAATCTCTTGCTACTACCAATAATTAGGAAGGCTTGTCAGTCTTTTTTTGTTATGTTAAATTGAAATTGGATTATGACGCAAGAATTAACAGAAAAACTACCCCCCCAGTCAATTGAAGCCGAAAAGTCGCTCTTGGGTTGTTTAATGCTGGACAAAACAGCAATTATTAAAGTGGCTGATTTTTTAACGGCTAAAGATTTTTATAAAAAAAATCACCAGGAAATTTACGAAGCAATCATTGATATTTTTACAAAAGGAGAACCAATTGACCTTTTATCGGTTTCAACCCGGCTTAAAGAAAAAAATCTTTTGGAAGAAGTCGGTGGAAATAGTTATTTAACCGAATTAATAAATCTAGTTCCTACCGCTAGTCATGTTTTAAACTACGCTAAAATTATCCAACGAAAAAGAATTTTAAGAGATTTAATACAAGCCAGTTATGACCTATCCTTAATGGGTTATAATGAATCGGAAGATATTAATGTTTTGTTGGATAAAGCGGAAAAAAGAATTTTCAGTATTGCCCAAAAGGGATTAACTCAAGCATTTTTACCAATAAAAGACGGTTTAAGTCAGGCCTGGGAAAGAATTGATAAGCTCTCCCAGCATCAAAAAGGACTACGGGGGCTAGCCACCGGCTTTACTGATTTAGATAATATACTGGCGGGTTTACAAAAATCTGATTTAATAATCTTGGCTTCGCGTCCCAGTTTGGGGAAATCGGCATTAGCGATAAATATGGCGGCAAATATTGCTATTTTACAGAAAACTCCGGTAGGAATATTTTCTCTTGAAATGTCAAAAGACCAAATTATTGACAGATTAATTGCCACGCAATCGGGTGTTGACTTATGGCGATTAAGAACCGGACGGCTTTCGGGAGATGGAAACGACAATGACTTTTCTAGAATCCAACAGGCTATGGGAGTTTTATCGGAAGCACCAATTTATATTGATGATGCGCCTTCGCCAACGGTTCTGCAGATGAAAGCAATGTGCAGAAGACTACAAGCAGAAAAAGGTCTCGGTTTGGTAATTATTGATTATTTACAATTGATGGAGCCCTTAAAACCAGATGTTAGCCCGGTTCAGCAGGTTTCCGAAAATTCCCGGGCATTAAAAGCATTAGCCAGAGAACTCAATATCCCCGTTTTGGTTATTTCTCAGTTATCAAGAGCAGTTGAGCAAAGATCGCCTCAAATTCCAAGATTGGCAGATTTAAGACAATCGGGCACAATTGAACAAGATGCGGACGTGGTTATGTTTATTTACCGAGAAGATCGCACAACTCACGAGGAAACTACTAGAAAAAATATTGCCGATATAATTATTGCTAAACATAGAAACGGTCCCGTGGGAAAAGTTGAATTATATTTTGATGAACGAACCGTTAGTTTTAGAAATTTAGAAAAAGGTTATTACGAAGAAGAATAAATGTATTCTGCCATCATTCAAAAATTAATTGACTTATTTTCTAAATTTCCAACCGTTGGTCCGCGCACAGCGGCTCGCTTTGTTTTTTATTTATTGAAATTAAAAAAAGAAGAGATAGAAGAACTAATAAATTCAATTTCTGATTTGAAAGAAAACATTAAAATCTGTTCCTTTTGTTTTAACCCCTTTGAAGGTGAAAGCAAATTTTGCGAGATTTGTTCTAATCCCTCTCGCGACAAAAACTTAATCTGTGTGGTTGCTAACGAAACTGATTTGCGAGCAATTGAAAGAACCAAAAAATATCACGGTCTCTATTTTGTCTTAGGAGGTACTCTTTCTGCTGTAAAAAAAAGCGATATTGGAAAATTAAGAACAGCAGAGTTGGAAAAAAGAATTAAAAACAATCCTAAAATAAAAGAAATTATTTTAGCGCTGAACCCAACAACCGAAGGCCAAGCTACCTCATTATATTTAGAACGACTGTTAAAGCCCTTAAATAAAAAAATTACAAGATTGGCCCGCGGATTGCCGGTAGGGGGGGAACTGGAATACGCTGATGAAGAAACGTTATATTCGGCTTTAGAAAACCGACGATAAATCATTAAGTTAATAATAACTTAACAACTCAGTTATTCAACAATTATCTTTTGTATTTCTACTTCAGTAAATGGTTGGCGGTGGCCCCTTTTAACTTTATAGCGGGTTTTTGGTTTGAATTTAAAAACAATAACCTTCTTGGCTTTGCCGTGAGAAACTACTTTTGCAATAACTTTTGCGTTTTTAACCAATGGCTTGCCAATTTGAATTTTGTTTTGTTTTTCCAAAAGCAACACCTCCTCAAAAATTACTTCCTGGCCTTGTTTTTCGTTTAATTTCTCTATTTTGATTTTATCACCGGGAGAAACAAGATACTGTTTTCCCCCACTTTTAATTACCGCTAACATATAAGTAATAATGTGGGTCTATTGGCTTAATTTTTTAATATCCTGCCATTCGGTTAACTTTTCCACCCGATCGGTAAATAAAGAAAGGCGTTTTTCCGAAGTATCATAAGCAGAGGTAGCTAACCTTAAATGACCACCCAATTTTCTAAAATCATCCATTAGTTTTTGAGCGTCCTGTTGAATTCTATTTAACCGTTTTAAAACCTCTTGGGTTTGTTTTGAAATTTGAGTATCGCGAAACCAATCAACAATTGTCCGCAAAGTTAAATAAATTGTATTGGGCGAAGTTAAAATCACTTTTTTACTTCTGGCAAAACTGGCAATATCTTCTCCTCTTAAATTAAACATTATTTCGTAAAAAATCGCTTCTGCCGGAATAAACATTAAAGCAAAATCAACTGTGTTTTCAGCAGGCAAAATGTATTTTGAAGAAATTTCCTGGATATTTAATTTTATATCCTGAATAAGTTTCTTTTGAGAAGCATTTCTTTCTTCTTCTGTTTTAGCTTCTTTCATTTTTGCAAAGTTCTCAGAGAAGAATTTGGCATCAATGGGTAAAAGTTTTTTGTTTGGCAGTTTCAAAACAAATTCAACTTGACTGCCGGAAGAAAATTGATGATTTGTTAGATAAAGTTCTTTGGGGAAATATTCGGCTAAAATATGTCCCAAATTTGCTTCTCCCCACTCCCCCCTCAATTTAGGCGTTCTGAAAATTTCCTGAAAAGACGAAATGTCTTTCATTGTTTCTTGAACTTTTTCTAATTGTTTTTTCATTTCAGTTGTTTCTTTGGTAAAAGAAAAAACCTGTTGGTGCATTATCTGTGAAGTTCCATCAACATTTCCTTTAATTTCTTTTAAAACTCCAACCATTTCAGTAAAACTTCTTTCTAGATTCTTAATCGCCTCACTCTGTCTCTCATCGATCACTCCTTTCTTTTTTGAAAAAAAGTAAAAACCAACTATCACAACGCCAACAAGAAATCCTATTAAAACAAAAAGAATTTCGTTCATAATAAGATATTAACATCTCTAAAAAATTTAGTCAAAAGATGTAACAATAAAGCTCTTTATTTGGTGAAAATTTCGAATAATAAAAAGGTAATATAAATTCCGAGTAAAAAGAGAGCTTCTTTGGTAGTAATTTTTTTGTGTGTTCTAACAAAAAATAAGAAAAAAAGAGCAGAAATTATTAAAAATATTCTGGCAATGGCAAAAAGAGAAAAATCAACAACTTCAATCGGATGAATTAAAACAACTATCCCCAACACTAAAGTAGAAGATACGGCCACAGCCCCCATCAGACCCCCCAAAATCATCCACTGAGAACCCTGATAACGGCTTAAATTTTTTAACAAAGGAAATTGGCTCTTGCTGGCTAAGTTAATAGAAAGGAAGGTTTCGGGTAATGCCGTTCCCAAGCCAACAATTAAAATACCAATTAGAGGAAGAGAGATTTTCAGGGTTTGCGAAAAAAACTGGGCTGAAACGATAATACCTTGAGCAAAAAAAACAACTAAAATTAATCCTCCGAAAATTATGACAATATCTCTGAAAAAATTAGAAAACCTTTTAAAAAGATACTTTCCATCTTCGTCTTCATAGGTTTTGGTAAACCTCTCTTTTTTTAAAAAAAACCAAACAATATAAAGGAGGAAGCATAAAATTAAAACTGCGCCGTCAATTCTGGAGAGTTGGTGGTCTAAAATTAAAAGAAAAGGCAAAATTACTGCTAAGACAGCAAAAGTTGAACCTGTCCTGACAGTCCGACTCTCTATTTCCAAATTTTTCAAAATAAGAACACAAAGCGCCGGAGCTAAAGTAAAAAGAATGATATTCTGACCAACAATATTTCCAAAAGAAAGTTCTGGAGATTTCCTTAGTGCCGAACTTAGTCCGATAAAAAACTCAGGAATCACAGCTCCCAACGAGATAGAAAAAAAAGCCACCACAAATTCTTTCCATCCCAAAAAACGGGAAATCCTTATTAAGGCCTCTATAACCCACTTACCAAAAATTACAATCAAAAAACAAGAAGATAAAAAAATAAAAATATAATACAATAACATAAATTCACAATATCATAAAATTTTCGTCTTCCCAAATAAAAATCTGCCCTTCTAAACTTAATCATCTTTAAGTCTCTTTGCCGATAAAAATTTCACTTTGGACCCGATAATAAATTTTTTAGAAAGAATAAGAAAGAGTTGCATTAAAAAACTAACAATTAAAAATTGTAATCAAAAACGAACCCAAAACCGACCTACCGCAATGATTTATGAAAAATAAATTATTGAGTAAACAATTCCAGCTAAAAAAAATAGTATTAGAAAGTAACTAATCAGTTTTTTATCGGGTCTTATTTTATTATACATCAAAAGAATTAAAATTCCCTCAATAGCCAGCATTATCCCGCCGATTGCGCCAATAACAGCAATAAAACTTTTAAGTCCTGCCAGATAAAGGATTAAAGGTAAAAAACAGGTAGCCGCTCCAGCTAAACTCTTGTTGAGCCCTAAGTCATACCAAAAAACTTTTTTTAAGGTTAAGCCAAGGCTAATGAAAGAAGTAAAAGTGGTTAAAGTACCAAAAATAAGAGATAAAGAAACTATACCGTCGCCCAACATATTTTTCAGTCCCGGCAGAGCTGATTCAGTTGTTTGGGAGCCGCTAATTCCCAAGATCATATAAATAAAAAAAAGATAGACAAGAGCCGGAATCAGAATGGCAAGAGGAATAATTCTTAAAATTAGTTGCTTTTGTTGCCCCAGCATTTCTTCTGCTTCTGGAATCAAAGCGGCACCCCACAGCGAAAAAAGAATTACGCCGTATGGCAAGAATAAATTTGCCCACTGACCATTGGTTATTGTCCAATTGCCGACAAATAAATTTTCAATATTTATAAAAGATGCGCCCTTAATAAATATCACAAATAAAATTATAAAAAATAAAACCAACCCCCACAATTCCACTTTGGCAATAGCTTTTATTCCAAAAAAAATCAGTAAGGTTCCAACGATAAAATAAAAAAGAATGTACCTTAAAGAGCTTCCGCCAAAAACAGGCTGGAATAATTCGCTTAAAAATTCTCCCCCAACAATTAAATAAGCCAAAAGCGAACCCAAAAGCCCTATAATGGTTGAAATGTAAGCTGCAATTTTACCTGCTTTACCAAGATAAATCTCGGCAAAACCGGGCAACCTTTTAAAATCAGGTGTTTTTAAAGCGAGTTCTCCAAAAAAAAGATGAACGATAATAGTGAAGGTTCCCAAAAGCAAAAAATAACCCAACATTACTTCAAAACCAACTTTAAGGGTGATATAGGGTAAAGCGAAAAGCCCAACCCCCATAATGGTGCCAGAAAGTGTGGCTATGGCATAAATTATTTTCATTTTCATGGCAAAATTTTATTCTTTTTATATACCATTTTGGAAAAAGCTGGAAAATAAAAATCAGTTATTTTCTAAAAAAGAAAGAAAAAAGAAAAATTAAAAGGCTAAAAATTATAATTAGCGAGCCGATAGGAAGACTGGTAACTTTAAAAAGCAAAGTGCCAAAGGTAACGGAAATCAGCCCGAAAAAGGAAGATAAAATTTTGTAGCTTTTTAAATTTTTGCTTAGGTTTTTAGCAGAAGCGGCCGGTAGAGCAGTTAATCCGGCAACCAATAATCCGCCAACAAATTTTACTCCCAAAGCAACAATGGCTGAAATTGAAAATAAATACAAAAACTGATATTTTCTTAAATTAATTTTTTCTGCTATTGCCAGTTCTTCTGAGATAGAAATTAGCAAAAGTTTTTGATAGATTTTTTGTAAAAGGAAGAAAACAAAAAGACAAACAATAACTACAATTGCGGTTTCAAAATAACCAATTTTAGAAATATCACCAAATAACACCTCTTCTAATTCGTCTTTGTCTAAAAATAAAAAGGTGGTTGCCAAAGTAACAGAAAATAAAATAGCAATAATTGTTTCAGTGGGTAGCTTTGTTTTCCCTTCTAAAAACCAAATTAAAATAGTGCCAAAAAACAAAAATAAAAAGGCGCCCAAAGAAATGTCTTTTTCCAAAATTAAAGCTAGGGCAACCCCAGGTAGCGCCAAATGAGAAAAAGGGTCAACGATAATGGTCATTTTTCTTGAAAGCATCAAAGAACCCAAATAGGCAGCCACAGCGCCGACAAAAATTCCTGAAATTAAAATTGCTAAAAAATTAGTGGCCATGATAGTGTTCATAAAATTTTACTTCTTGACCATAAATTTTCGCCAAGTTTTCCGGAGTAATTACTTTTTTTGGAACTCCTTGACAAACTGAACATTTATTTAAACAAATGACAAAATCTGAAAATTTAAAAACAACCGAAATATCGTGGGTGACAAAAATAATTGTTAAATTTTTTTCTTTTTTTAACCTGTCCAAAAACTGATAAATTGATTCTTGACCGGAAATATCAATGCCGCTCGTAAATTCATCAAAAAGCAAAACATTAGGACTCCCCAATAAAGCAAAAGCAATTAAAACTCTTTGATATTGACCCGAAGAAAGCTCTCCTATTTTCTTTTTTAAAATCCCTTCTTCAAAACCAATTAATTTAATAACTTTTCTTATTTCCTCTTTTTTTACTTTTTGTTTTATTGCCAAAAATTCTTCAACCAAAAGAGGAATTTCTTTAAAAAATGGCACTCTTTGGGGCACATAAGCAAATTTTGTTCCTTTTTTCCATTCAACTTCTCCTTCAAAAGGAAAAATTCCCAAAAGGGTTTTTAGTAAAACAGTTTTTCCTGCTCCGTTTGGACCGAGAATAGTTAAAACTTGACCTCTTTTTAACTCAAAAGACAAAGTATCAATAATTCTTTCTTCTTGTAATTTCACCTTCAGGTTATTTACCTTTAAAATTACTTCCTCCATAAAAATAACTGCTTAAGCCACCTGTCAGGGTCGAACTGACAACCTATCGCTTACGAAGCGATTGCTCTACCATTGAGCTAAGGTGGCAAAAAAAAGTATTGCTTTATAACTAACCATCTGATATCAGATATTTTGAGATATGTGCTTGCCTAGTTAAATTCTAAAGCGAGTGAAGGGAATTGAACCCTCACTTTAACCTTGGGAAGGTTATGTACTGCCGTTATACTACACTCGCATTAAAGTGAAAGCGGTTTTACGGTGTTTATCTGAAAAATTTAAATTTTTCTAAAAGCTTTTGCAAAAAATCTTTCTCTTTTTCAATATCATTTTTCTCGGTTTTTTCCGGTGGCAAAACCACAATTACCTTTTCTCCCGGCTTTTTAAGACCAAGCCTGTCCCGCGCTTCTTTCTCCAGATAACTTTCTGTTTCTTTCTCTAAAATTCTTGTTTTCAAATTTTGATTTTTTTCTTCCAAAAGTTGTATTTCTCTTTTAAGATAACTAATTTGAGCTAAAAGCTCGCCTCTTTTTTTGTTTATTTTTAAATTGGAAGCTATCAAAAAACCGGTTACTGTCAATACCAATCCGCCAAGAAAAATGTAAAAAAATATATCCGAAAACGAAGCTTTCTTTTTTGATTTCTTAAGATATGTTAACATAAACTAAGTATGAAACCAAAAAAAATTTTCAAAATTGTCTGGATTATTTTAATATCCTTGGTAATTTTAAGTATGGTTGGTTTTTTGCTCGTACCTTTATATTAGCACAATTTTAGGGAGAATCAAAAAGTTAAGTCTTCTTTGTGGGTGGTTGTCTTTTAATAAAAACGGATTCAGCTTTTAAACATCTCAAAAAATACTTTCTGGGGAATGCGAATTATCCCTTTCTTTTTTAATTCCTGCTTTCCTCTTTTCTGTCGTTCAAGCAGCTTTCTTTTTCTCGTATAATCGCCCCCGTAAAGCGGGGCGATTACATCTTTGCCTTTAGCCCCGATAGTCTCTCGGGCAATAATTTTGCCGGAAATTACAGCCTGTAAGGGAACCGCAAAAAGCTGACGAGGTAAAATTTCTTTTAATTTTAAAAGAATTCTTTTGCCTTCTAAATAGGCGTCCTGCCGCGGAACAATTTTTGAAAAAGCTTCTTCTTTTTTTCCGGCAATCAAAATTTCCAACTTCACCAAATCAGCCGGCCTGTATTCTAAAAAATGATAACTCATGGAAGCATAGCCTTCGCTTACTCCTTTTAACCTATCATAAAAACCGTTTACCATCTCTCTTAATGGGGCCTCATAAATAAGAATTATTCTATTTAAACTAAAATATTCGGTTTTAATGTATTTTCCGTGTAAATTTTTTAAAACCTCTAAAACTCTGCCCAAATAAACCTGGGGTGTCATCACTTCTAATTGTACCCAAGGCTCTCTTACTTCTTTTATTTGAAAGGGGGCCGGCCAATCTCCGGGCGAATTAACAGATATTTCCTCATTATTTTTATTAATAACACTAAAATTAACCGAAGGGGCAGAAATTATTAAGTTTAAATTATATTCTCTAAAAAGTCTTTCCGAAATAATTTCGGCATGCAGTTGACCTAAAAAACTGCAGCAAAATCCTCGACCCAAAGATTCTTTTCTCTCCGGTTCAAAATTAAATGAAGCATCGTTTAATTTTAATTTTACCAGTGCCTCTTTTAATAAACCAAAATCGTCCGGATCTTGGGGATAAAAAGAAACAAAAACCATTGGTTGAGGTTCTTTATAGCCGGGCAAAGCATCTATATTTTTGGTTTCTGCTTTTGTTATTGTATCGCCGACTCTCACTTTTCCTGGTTCTTTAATACCGGTAGCGATATAACCGATTTCGCCAGCTGTTATTTCTCTGCACGGAGAAAGTTCCGGACTAAAATATCCCACTTCCTTTGTTTCTCCTTCGGTCTTGGTGGATATTAAAAAAATCTTCTCATTTGGTCTAATTTCTCCTTCAAAAATTCGAACGAAAGCAATAGTGCCCTTGTAAGTATCATATTTTGAGTCAAAAATTAAAGCCCTTAAGGGTTTTTTAGTGGCGGTTTTTCCCCCGCCACCGCCCGAGGCGGGCGGGGGAATCTTTTTGATTATTGTCTCCAAAAGTTCTTTCACATTGGTGCCATATTTAGCTGAAATTTCAAAAATTTCATTTTCAGAAAAATTAAGAATTTTAACAATCTCTGCCTTTGTCTCTTTAATTTTGGCATGAGCTAAATCAATTTTATTAACTGCAGGAATTATTACCAAATGCTGTTTTTTGGCTAATTGCAAATTAGCTATTGTCTGAGCCTGAATTCCTTTGGTTGCATCAACCAATAAAACCACCCCCTCAACTGCTGCCAAAGCGCGAGAAACCTCGTAAGAAAAATCAACATGGCCGGGTGTGTCTATTAAGTTTAAAGTATAACTTACAGCGTTTATAGTATAATTCATGCGAACAGGAGCCATTTTAATCGTTATCCCTCTTTCCCTCTCCAAATCCATCGTATCTAAATACTGGGGCCGCATTTTTTCTCGGGGAATGGTATTTGTTAATTCTAAAAACCTATCAGCCAAAGTTGACTTGCCGTTATCTATATGAGCTAAAATACAAAAATTCCTGATTGTCTCCATATAATTTATAATTTCAAAAAACTACCATAAAATCAAACCATAACAGACAATAAAGATGACAGTTTCTTCTCTTTTTAGTTTTGTTCTCTTTATTCAGTTTCTGTTGTGTGGATTTTTTTTGTTATATTTTTAGGGGAAATTATTGTTTTATATTTATTAATTTTTTTTTGAAAAAAATAAAAAGAAGAATAAATTGGAAAATCGCCGAAACAGAAAAAGACAAAACTAAACCAATCACCGTCGCATTGCTGATGCCGCCGAGGTTAAAAAAATTTAAAAGGATATTAGCGAATGAAGCAGAAAACTGCAACAACCAAACAAAAGAAAATGCCAGAACGATGTTTAACACTACCGAGATAAAAGTTATTAGTGTAGGGGTTTTTGTATCTTGTAGGGAAAAAAAGCCGCGAACCAAAAGAGGAATCAAAGATTGAGCAAAAAGAGAAAAAGTAAAAAGTCCAAGACAAACAGCGGTTAATCTTGCTTCAAGGGCGCCGAATTGACCCGTTCTTAAAATTAAATTAACAATTTCTTGTCTAAAAATAAAAATTACCAGCGATATCGGAATGATTAAAAAAAGAACCTGACGAAAAACTGAAAAAAAATTTTTTATAAACTCTTTTTTTTGGTTCTCGGCCCATGCCCGAGATAAAGTCGGAAAAACAGCCACGGCAAAAGAAACTCCGATAATGCCTATAGGTAAACCTTGAAGATTGTTAGCAAAATTAAAAATACTAATAGCGCCGTTGGAAATTAAAGAAGCTATTCCTGTAATAACAATTAGATTTATTTGTTGGGCAGCCACCCCAAAAATCCTCGGTGCCATCAATTTAGAAATTCTTTTAAGGACAGGGTGTTTTAAATTAAAAAGAAATTTATAATAAAAACCACATTTTATTACCGAGGGAATTTGAACTATCAAATGAAGAAACGCTCCAATAATTACTCCCGTTCCTACGCCAAAAATTCCAAAGTAAGGCGCTAAAAATAAAATTCCAAAAATAATTCCCAGGTTATACAAAATTGGAGCAATGCTGTAGATAAAAAAACGATTAAAAAATTGTAAAATTCCGGAAAATAAATTGCTTATTGTGAAAAAAATCGGGCTTAAAAATAAAAGACGAGTTAGTGGAACGACTAATTTCTGGTGCTCTGGTCCAAATCCTGGAAAAATCCATTTGATTAACCAGGGCGTAAGGATAAAAAGAATTAAAGAAATAGCAATAATAAAAAATAAAAGAGCATTCAAGACGTAATTTGTTATTTCCCAACACTCTTTTTTATCTTTGGAGAAATATTCTGAAAATAGCGGTAAAAAAGCAACAATTAATCCTCCTAAAATAAAAATATTATAAACAAAGTCAGGGATGCGGAAAGCTGCAAAATAAACATCAAGCTCCGGGCCGGCGCCGAAATAACCCGATAGAAGCCGGTCGCGAATAAGACCCAAAATAGCCGAAAAAAAATAACTCAATCCCAAAACCGCAGCACTCATTGAAATAATTTTATTATGTGAATTTAAAAAACGAGGTATCATTGCTTTATTTTACCTTAAATTTTACAAAATAAAAAAGCCCGAGTAGACAATAAGCCGAATTCTGTCGTATCGCGCCGTTTTTCAAAAAAAGATGGCGCAAAGAGGCAATCATCTGTCTAGGTCTTGAGTTACCCCAAGACTCAAGCGAACTACTTTTTACTCCACCCTTTCGTTGTGAGAAACTCAAGATTTCACGAATGAAAGAATTATATCTTTCTTGAAATCTTTCAGATACACTCTGAACAAGAAAAGGCGAAGATTTGTTCTTGCTTCCGGTAAGGATTTAACCGTTTCACCCCGAGAATTACTTCTCGGACTCAACCCTTTAAGGGTTGCCCCTTGCCTTTCGGCTTGGAGCGTCTCTGTTCGCACCTCTATCCTTGCGGACGGCGGGCGTTACCCGCTACCTTTTTACCCCGCCCTTTCATTTTACTGAAAGGACGGGGGGAAGTTCGGACTTTCCTCCCCGAGTTAACCCTCGGAGCGATTGCCCTGCCTACTCGGGCATTTTAATAATAACAAAAAGAAAACTATTTGTCAACTTGATGTGCTCGTTCATAACATTCCGTACACCTTTTGAGATTCATTAATAATAATTAAAGATTGTTGAGAAGACCTTTGAAGATTTGGAAATTGATCCTTTATCTTCTCATAGTATTCCATTGGTGATAAGTTTCCAAGGGCTTGATGGGGTCTAAGATAGTTGTAGATATAGTTCCATTTAGCTAATTTCTCATTCTGGAGAGAAATTTCAGTATAGAGATTGCCATTTAAGTAGAATTCGTATTTATCTGTCTGAATGACTCTTTCTACAAAGCAGTTATCTTTAGGAAAATGAGGACGGGAAAAGTAATGTTTTATCTCTTTTAAGGCTTGGTGAAAATATTTCAGAAATTCTGATCCATTATCAGTCTGGATGTTCTGGATTAAGAAGGGAAAATATTGTTGGGCTTCAAAGAGGAAAAGAGTAGCAACCTTGCAAGAGAGGTTTGAATAACACTGAGCAAACTTAATTCTGGTTTTACAGTCAATGGCTGTAAATTGATAGTATCTCCTATTCCAAGGAGTCCATAAGTGTTTAACATCAATTTGAATTAGACTACCGGCAGCTAATGATCTGAGAGATTTATCTGCCCTTAATCTCTCAATTTTACTTGATAAAAAGACCTTTTGAGATTTGTTTTTAGCAAACAATAAACTCTTTCTCTTGATGATTCTACCAATAGTAGATGAGGAAGTATGAAGTTTGTCTTGAGGATATTTAACAATTTGAGAAAAGAGTTCCAGTCCTTTTCTCTGGTCAAATCGATCTTCAATAGTCTCAATTAAAAGCTTTAATTTAGGAAGATTCTTAAAGAGAGGAGATAACTTGTCCTTTGACCAGGTTGGGAAGTGTTTTCTAAGAATTCCAACAAGATCTGTTATCTACCAGGGATTATCTGATTTCCGGAAATTCTTGGGTCTTCTAGATCTATCTTCATCTATCTTACAGAGAAGGGCCAATAGGGATTGTATCTCCCAAACCAAGTGTAGAAGGTATCTGGAGAGATACCAAAGTGTCTACAGGTAGCTCTGGCATTCTTTCCATGAGAGAAATACCAATCCATCCACTTTAACCTCTGTTTAGCATTTTTAGAGAGTTTAGAAGCTTGGGCAGATCTAGCTATTTTAGCAGCTCCTGGTAGTATGCTGCCATAAATACTCATACTACATCCTTTGTACCTTCCTTTCATAAATTTTCAAACCTCAAAGGTGTACGGAATGTGTATGAACATCTACACGCTTTCAGGATTGATTCTATTTTTTTTCTGCTAAGAGTTTAATAACCATTATTTTGTCTGCTTTGCTTAATTTCGACCAATTTAGAGTATTACCAATGTATTTCACCATTTTCACTTCTCCCCTGTTTAGATTAATTTTTGACTCTTTTGCTCTGCGTCTAAAATTTCGTTAACCAATCGATCGGCTATTTTGTTTTGTTCACGGGAAATAAGTTTAAACTTTATTTTCTTAAAATCCAATTTTAAATTCCAGATAACAACAAATAATAATTGAATCTTTGGTTCCAAAATTTTGTATTCCCCATTTAGTTGCCTGACGAGCAACTCTGAATCCGATCTTAACTCAACCTCCGAATGTTTGGCTAATTTTTTGCCAAAAAGAGCCTTAAATTTTTTCAAAGCAAAAATTACCGCCTGATATTCGGCTTCGTTATTGGTTGCTTGTCCTATCATCTCAGAATATTTTTTAATCGTCTCTCCTTTTTCATTACAAAAGACTACTCCGATTGCCGCTTGACCGGGATTTCCACGAGAACCTCCATCACTGTAAATAATAATCTTTTTCATAAATATTGTTGTCTCGCTAATAAAATATTATATTCTGCTTAATATTTTACACCATGGCATTATAAATTAAGCAAGATAAGATACTTCTTCTTTTTCGGAACTTATTCGAATTTATTTTATTAAAACTGTTTTAGTAAACACTGGTGGAATTTAACTAAATTTTCATTTTTAATTCTAAAACCAGCTGCCTGAGGATGTCCGCCAAAGCTGATTAAATATTTTTTACATTTCTTCATCAATTCTACTCCGTCTACTTCTGCCGGAGTTCTAACTGCTCCTCGACTTTCTTTTTCTTTTTTTCTGAAAATAAAAGTTGGCTTTTTGTAATGATTGCAGATTTTTGAAGCAACCGAACCAATCAAAGCTAAATGACAAAAGAGGTCACCCTCAAAAATAATCGGCTCTTCTGTTTTTTTTGAAATCATTCCCTTAATTCTCTCGGTTATTTCTTTAATTTCATTTTGTCTTTGAGAGTATTTTACCAAAAGCTCCTCTGCTAAAACCTTTGCTTTTTCAAAAGAATTGATGGTCAAAAGTAAATAGCTTTCATTTAAATGATTTTTGAGTGTGGTTATATTTAAAGCAGAGATAATTTTTTGAATAGCCGGCCTTATTCCACCGGCTTCTTTTACCTTGTCTATTTCAAAGAAAGCTCTCAATCCCGGGCGCCAACTATTTTCAATGGAAGATAATCCTTCTTTAACCATCGTTTTATTATCTTTTTCTTCTGGCATCATATCGGCAATTGTTCCCAGAGCTACTAACTCTAAAAAATTCTTTTTTAAAGTGTCTGACAATTTTCTTCCCAAAAGAATTTCAGAAAGTTTATAAGTTATTCCAACTGTGGCTAATCTCTTAAATGGATATTTATCTCCCTTTTGTTTTGGGTCAACAATAATTTCTGCATCGGGTAATCTATCTAAAATTTCATGATGGTCAATAATTATTACTTCAAAACCTATTGATTTGGCTATTTTTATTTCTTCAAAATTGCTTATCCCGCAATCCAGCGCCAAAAAGAGAGCAGGCGCTTTGGTTTTCAAAAAATCTAAGGCCTTTTCGTTTATGCCGTAATCCTCCTCTTCTCTATCTGGAAAATAAACTATAGGTTTTGCGCACCCCAGATTTATTAAGCTCTCTTTTAAGATAATTACCGAAGTTACGCCGTCTAAATCGGCATCGCCATATAAAATAATATTTTCCTTTGATTTTATGGCTCGGAGAATTCTTTTTGCTGTTTTCTTAAGGTTTTTTATTTCGGGCATAGCGATATAGTTTATTAGCTTTGATGTTCTTAACCTTACACATTCTGACTTTATTTTTATTTATCTTAATACTTCAAGTCCTGGCATTTTTTCACCCGACAAAAATTTAAGCATTGCTCCGCCGCCAGTAGAAACATAGTCAAATTTATCCAAAAGACCAAATTTATTTACTGCCGAGATGGTGTCTCCTCCTCCAATAATTTTAAAGGCAAGGTGATTACTAACAATACTTTCGGCAATTTCTTTGGTTCCTCTTTCGAATTTCTCATTTTCAAAAAAGCCCAAAGGACCCGACCATAAAATAGTTCGCGGAACTTTCTCTCTTTTGATATATTCCAAGGGCCCCTTCCAAAAAGAAAAATGAGGCCCTTTTATTATTTCAGAAAAGAGTTTTATTGTTTCGGGACCAATATCAAAAGCTTTTTCTTCACTTCGCACACTGCCAACGCCAGCTGTCCGTAAATATCCTTCTTCCAACCCTCTTTTTACATCTTGCAACGAAATAACTCCATCAATGGGAAGATGAAGTTTAGCAGAGGTTAAATCCAATTCATTAATTTTTTCTACAATTTCCGGTTCAAGAAAAGATTTTCCTACAGAAATTCCCTTAGCGTTTAAAATGGTATTAGCTATCTCTCCCCCTAAAATTAAATGGTCGGCAATTTTTAAAAACTGAGAAATTAAAGTAAGTTTGGTAGAAATTTTAACTCCGCCAATTATTACCACCAAAGGACGCCAAGGGGAATTAAGAACTTTGGAAAGAATTTTTACTTCTTTATCAAGTAAAAATCCCGCAATAGAGGGTAAATATTTTGGTACACCAACAATTGAAGCATGCGACCTGTGGCAGACAGAAAATGCATCATTAACATAAACATCGGCCAGACTTGCTAGCTGTTTGGTAAACTTCTCGTCGGCTGCCTCCTCCTCTTTATAAAATCTTAAGTTTTCCAACAGCGCAACTTCTCCTTCTCTTATTTTTTCTATTTCTTTTTCTACCTTTTCTCCGATGCAATCGTCTAAAAAAATAATCTCCTTCTTTAATAATTCTTTTAAGCTGGCGATAATCGGTTTTAGGCTAAAATTTTTAATTTTCTCTTTCTTATCTTTAATTTTTTGAGGGTCTCCTAAATGACTAATTAAAATCACCTTTGCTTCTTTTTCTAATAGATATTTAATAGTTGGAATGGTCTGTTTAATTCGGAAATTATCCAAAACTTGCCCTTCTTTACTTAAGGGAACATTAAAATCACATCTAACTAAAACCTTTTTTCCTTTGAAGTTAAAATTTTTAAGCGTTTTCATTTTTTTCTTGCCCAGAGGAATCCGATTCTTCGGACTCTTGCGAGGCTTTTAATGTTTTTTCCAAAACCTTTTTTAATTCTTCTAAATTAACTTCTTTCTTTTTTGTTTTTTCTTTCTCGGTTTTTATTTTTGAGGAAGGAGAGAAAGTTATAGGCGAAGTTTTAACCGCTTGCTCAAAAGAAATAGCTGATAGAGGTTCGGAAATCTTCTCTTGTTCTCCTCGCTCTTTTTCCATTTTTTTTAGGCAGGTTTTACAATAAACCGGCCTTTTGCCATCGGGAGGAAAAATTATTTTCGTCCATTTACCACATAAAAAACATTGAGCATCGTAAAGAACCTGAGTGACCGCTAAAGATGCCTCTGGAGACTCTAATAAACCCGTCCAACGGCTAATTTTTTCTTCAATAATTTTCCGACGAGTCCCATATTTTTCCCGTGAAACCTTAATGATTTTTTCTTTATGGGACTTTTCTGGTTTTTCAAATGGTGGCAGAGTTTGAGCCGAAAAAGGCCGACCGGCTACCCCATCAACCATTAGTTTTAAATAAATATTGTATTTAGGCAAGTTAACCAAATCCACGGCCGTAAACTCAGGGGCAAATTCTTTCTCTAAATATTCGGCATCTGCTGCTCCAACACGAAAAGAAATTATAGTTCCGACATTACCAAAAATAGCATCTTTTACTTCGGTACTCCTTCCTGTTGGAGTCATTTCTTCCAGTTGAGAAATATATTGATTGCCCAAAATTAAAGATAATCTATACTTTCTGGCTTCTGACAAAATATTAACAAAAGCCTTGGTGGCAAAATTTTGAAATTCATCAACGTACAAATAAAAATCTTTCCGTTCTTGTTCGGGAATATCCACTCTGGACATAGCTGCCAACTGCAATTTGGTAATCAAAAGGGCCCCTAAAAGCCTAGAGTTATCTTCACCTATTTTTCCTTTGGATATGTTGGCAATTAAAATTTTCCTTTCATCCATTATTTTTCTCATATCTATGGCTGATTGGGTTTGTCCTATAATATTTCTAATCAAGGGGGCAGAAATAAACTGACCGACCTTATTTTGGATTGCCGCTGTTGCTTCAACCTCTAACCTTTGCGTGTAGCGGGCGAATTCTTGAACCCAAAAAGCCTTAACTATTGGGTCGGTAATCTTGTCAACAATTTTTTTTCGGTAATCAGGGTCAGATAACATTCGATTAATACCCAATAGAGTAGAACCCGGACATTCCAGAAGAGCTAGAATAGAATTGTTTAAAATATATTCCATTCTGGCCGACCAAACATCGGGCCATATTTTTTTAAAAACTCCCATCAATCCAGAAGCCACCAAGTGACGATGTTCTAAATCAACTTTTTCAATGGCATTAAAGGCAATGGGGAACTCTAGATCAACCGGATTAAAATAAATTACATCGTTAATCCGATTGGATGGAACAAAATCTAACAATCTTTCGGCAGCTTCCCCGTGAGGGTCAATAAAGCCAATGCCTCGACCCCGCTGAATATCCTGAATAGCCATATTTTCCATTAAAACAGTTTTTCCCATACCAGTTTTTCCAATAATATAAACGTGCCTTCTCCTATCATCGGTTTTTATGCCAAACTTTTTCTTTGTGTTTCTAAAGTTAGTTTCGGCAAAAAAAATAATTTCGTTGTTCATATTGTATAAATTACGAATTTAATTGAATTTCTAATAATTAAGCAAGGTAACCGCCGATGAAATATCACAACGAATTTACTTAGTGTCCGACGAACCCCGGAAAACTCATAAGAACTAAAGAGCTTCTCGCTAGAAAAAATAAATAGTTCTTCCAAACAGATTACTACGACATTACTCAAATGGTATCCCGGCTGGCGCTTCTCCTTTTTTTGCTTCAATGCGAGGAATAGCCGAAGTAGGCGCTACCATTCTTCCAGGAAAATGATACAATGTTGCCAATTCTTCAGTATTCAAAACATATGTCCAACCAGATTTAGGAAAACGAGGAAACCATCTCTTTTGGTAATACCTAAAAATTCTTCTTTTTCTTAGGTAAACTCTTCTTTCGTCCAAGAACCAAAGAAAAACTGATTTTACTTTGGTTATTGTTCTTTTATTAGGTTTAAAGCCGCCTAAAGTCTCGCTGGAAATCTCTTTAAAAAAAGAGTAAGGTATTCTGGCTCGAGGCTTAAAAAAAACGTCTCGCTTACCAAGATAAACATATCTTATGTTACAATCAAAACCAAATTTAGAAATTTTTTCTTCAATCGCGCTAATAACTTCTTTTTCTCCAGAAGTAAGTTTCATTTCTGGTGGTATTAGTTCTTCTTTTTTTTCTTTTTCTTGAGCAGGACCAAAGAGTAAAATTTCAGTTGCCTCCCGAACCATTGCTTTAGGTTTTGGTTTTTCCGGTCTTTTAGCCAATTTATCTCTTATTTCAAGACCCTGTTTTACCCAAGGTTTATCTTGTTCTCTTATTGGTTTCACAAGAATCTGAATCCACATTTGTTCTCCCGGCTTTAAAAGTGATAATCCCTCCAAGAGATTGGCTAAAGGATCAATTCTTTTTTCTTCTTTGGACTGAATCTCTTCTTCAAATTTCTTATAGGTTTTTATCGGATAAGGATCGGGTTTGGTATTAATTTGATCGGTACCCCACACATCCCAGTCTTTATTGGGAATATCTGGTGGTACATTTTTTGTGTAATCACTGACTTCAGAAATCTCAACTTCTGGATATTGAGAATATATATTTGACTCAATAATGTTGCGAAATTGTTCCGGAGTTCGAATATAAAAATGTATTTCTCCGCCCAAACTAGCGATTTCTAATGAAAAACTTAGCTGAAATTGACCCTCCAGCCACTTCTCTCTCCATGAAAAAACGTCGTGGATAGCGTGAAATCCGGCAAAAACATGTTCCATAGCTTTAATGGGCTTTACAATCTCTTTTGGTATTTTAATTTCCAAAATAACTCTTTTTATTGTAGAATCATATTTTTCCATCTGTCGCCAACGATAAAGAAATAAAAAGTATGGCCAAAGCAAAAAAGGAACCAATATCCACCACCAGTTTTTAAAAATATGCCAGGCAATGGAAAAAATAGAAATTAATGGCTCGGGAATTGTGAACATTATGATTCCTGGAAGGTGTATTTTCCTTCAGGTGTCTTTAAAAAATATTTCTTGTTATTTAAGTTAAGCAAAATGGTATTTTCTTTAACCAGTCTCTGTTTTAAAACTTTCTCTAAAATCTCTTCTTTTAATAAAGGTTTTTTAGCTTCTTTTAAAACTTTCATAATTATATCTTTTACTTGCCCTTCTTCGTACCCCCATTCTTTTAGGGCATAAATTCCTCTACCAACCAAAACAAACCTCGAATCGCGAATTAATTCATTGTGTACGGTTTGAGATAAAGCATCCGGAGAAATAAGTTTCGTTACCTCTGTAAAATGAAGCGGTGTTTGTGCTTTCTTAAAAACCAAATAGGCTTTGTCCTTTATTCTCCGTGGATTAATCTCCGGCCAGTTTTTCAAACCGAATAATCCTTCTTGATTTTTCTGAATTATTTTGGAAATTTCCAAAGCCGAAGAAAAAAATCTCTCTTGCCGCTTTGTTATATCTTTCTCGTAAGACGAAAGACCAAAATAGAAAGATGGAGCCTGCCTTTCTTTATTAAAAGAAGAATTTAATTCTTTAAATGTTAATAGTTTTCCGGCTTCTTTTAATTTATGGCAAGAAAAATCAATAAATTTTTTAGCTAACAAAAGAGAATTGGTATTTATCGTCCAGAGAGAATAAAATTCTTTTGTTTCGGAAAATCTTTTGAATGGTTCCCCCAAAGTTAACAGAAAGAAAACTTGTGGTTGGTATTTATTCTCTCCCAGTTGCGACAATAAAATCTCTTCCTTTTTAAAGTTGCCGCTGGTTTCAAGTTGCTTAATAAAATATTTAAAAACATCTTTATTTTTTTTTAATTTTGGTTTTAGTTTTAAGAATCCACCCTCTTGAATCTGACGAACTCTCTCTCTTGTGATGCCCAAATCCCGACCAATTAATTCTAATGTTTCTCTTTTGCCGGTTTCTAATCCAAAACGCCGTAAAATTATTTCTTTCTCTCTTTGGGGTAAATCTTTTAAAAGAGATGAACAAATTTTCCGGTAATTAAATTTCATATGTTATTGTGTTATTTTGACATAATTAAAATATCTCGTCAACTACAGAATGTAATAATGTAAGCGAAATAAAATCGGGTAAAATGAAGCAAAAGATACTTCTCTTAGCTTATTTTATATTTCATTATTTGTTTTTTGAAAATAAATAATTTTAAATAATTTCCTTTCTAAATCCGTTATTATTATTGCTTAATTTTTAATGCCATGGCATAAAATATTAAGCAGGAATGAATTATGTATTTTTCTGACCAAGTATAATTAAGTGGGATTACAAACCAAAGTATTTTTTGAATTTATTTTCCATCGGTATCTTTTCGGTCACAATTAAACAAACCTCCTTATCGTTTAATCCAAAGAAATCTTTTAAAACTTCAATCTCGTCTCGGCAATCAAAAGCATGCAACCAAACGCTTTTTTGAAAAGGTACAAATCCTAATTCTTTTAGTTTTAATCGAAAAGCGTTACGGTGGGTTGATTTCAATTGAGCAATATCAAACAATACAATTCTCCATTTTTTATCCCACCTTTTCGGTTTTTTAATTTTTAAAGAATCAATCTGCATATAGCCTGCCAGTTTTTTCCCTGTCGGCGTAAGAGAGATTTCAATATCGTTACCTTTTCTTTCTATTAAGATTAAATTTTTTCTTTTTAACCTTGTGAAGGTATCTGAAAATTTCCGTTTGGGGTATTTTTTCCATTGCCGAAAGGCGCGCCAAACATTTATACCAAAATAAGGCGATGTTGCCGCAAAACTGATTGAACCGACTAAAAATAACCACAAAAGAATATCTTCGACGATTGCCGAGGTTGGTTTTTTAAAATAATATTTATATTTCATTAAATTACCTTAAAATTATTTTAATTAATTTATTTTACGAAATTTATTATACGAAATTCAATAAATTAATTTAAGAAATTAATTTTAAAAAATACATAATTCATTCCTGCTTAATATTTTATGCCATGGCATTAAAAATTAAGCAATAATAATAACGGATTTAGAAAGGAAATTATTTAAAATTATTTATTTTCAAAAATAAGGAAATAAAAAACAAAAGATGTAAAAATTGATTGATACGGCGTATTCTTTATCTTTCAATTTATCTGCGGCCTTGACGGGATTCGAACCCGTGTGACATGGTTGAGAACCATGTATCCTAAACCACTAGATGACAAGGCCAACAAAACGGCTGATAGCCATCTTTTTTAAAATCTCGGCTCATATAATCAATAAAGTAAAAAAGGCAGGATAATGCGACATGGTTAATTTAATATAAAATTTAAATTTTGTCCATTCAGGACTAAACAGCTTTAATTTTTTCAATTATTTTCCTTGTCGCAATTTCTTTTGAACCATTAACTAAAATTAAATCTCCCTCTCTAATTTCTTTCTGGAGTTTCAGTTCGCCCTCTTCAATTGTATTAAAGTGAAAAATCTCTCTAGAGCCATTCCTTTTCGAATTGCTCCCTGACCAATAAATTTTGCCCCCGGACCGAAGACAAAAAGGAGATTAGCATTTTGAGCTACTCTTTCACCTATTATTTCTTGGGTATCAATACTATATTTACCGACCTCAATTACCTCACCTAAAACAGCAATTTTTTTACTCCATCTATTTTTCCAATGATTTCAATTGCCTCTATCATTGAAGAAACTGTTGTTGAGCAGAACCATCTAAAATTATAGAATTTTTTATTCCTTTAACCATCTTCATTCTTCTCGCCGCTAAAGATTGATAATTTGTTAAAGCCTGAGATATTTCTACCAAATTTAAGTTAAAAATTGTACCCACGGCAACAGCTGCCAGAGCTGAATAAACTTGTTCTTTGCCGAAAAGACTTTCCAGCCAAACCGGCACTATGTTGCCCTTATAATTTATTTTGAAATTTGTGCCGCCGTTTAATTTTATATCTGTTGCCTGAAAATCGGCTCCGCTCCGAAAACCAAAAGATATTTTTTTTAGGTTATTATTGTTAACTATCTCTTTTACAATTTCATTATCAAAATTTAAAACCAAATAGCCACTTGAAATAATTTTTGTTAATTTATTAATTTCTTTAACCAATTCTTTTTCAGTTTGACTAAAATATCTCCCAAAAAGAGCCTCATCCGCATAGGTAACAACTAAAACAGCTAATGAAGAATTCTTTAATAAAAAACTCAACGATTTCTTTCTTAAGTAATCATATTCACTGGTTTGGAAAATAAAAATTTCTTTGCCAATCTTAAAGCGGTTTTTTAAAACCTGAAAAATAGCTTCTTTGGCGCACGCCTGACTGTCGCCCAAAATAATAATCAATTTTGGTTTTTTTAGAATAAATTTAAGTTTCAATAAAAAGCTAATTTTCTTCATAATCGGGTGATATCTGCCAATAATCTATAATGTATTTTGCTAATTCCCGGAAAATTGGCACTGCTGAATATTCTGCTGTCTTGGTGTTGGGGTTATAAAGCTTCACTAAAATTAAAAATTGAGGGTCAAAAGCCGGAGCAAAACCAATAAATGATTGAATTGTCTTGTCGGGATGGTAACCTCTTTTATTTTCGTAGGGAATCTGAGCAGTGCCGGTCTTTCCTGCAACATAATAACCGGGAATTTTTGCCTTCTTGGCAAAACCGTTTTCTACTGTACTTACCAACATCATAGTTATCTGGGAAGAAGTATTTTTGGAGATTATTTGTCTTTCATCCTTTTTGGCAACTAATGAATTATCGTTTATAAGATGAGGGTTGATTAATTTTCCTCCGTTAGCAATAGCAGAAAAAGCTCTGACCAACTGAAGAGAGGTTATTTCAAACCCTTGACCGAAAGAGGCTGTAGCAAAATTTATTTCATAACCCTTTTTAAATTCTTTATTTTGAGAAAAAATCTCTCCTTGCAAATCAATACCGGTCGGTTCAAAAAATCCAAACCTCTCTAGGTATTCTAAAAAAAGGTTATGACCCAGCTGTCTTTCGGCAAAAATTGCACCGGTATTAATTGATTTTTCTAAAACCTCGGTCATCGTTCTTTCGCCCCAGACTCTTTTGTCATAATTGTAAATGGTATAATTACCTATCTGCACTTGACCCTCATCAGTATAAGTTGTTTGAGGAGTTATTTTTCCCTGGTCCAGAGCTGCTGCCATAGTAATTGGTTTAAAAACAGAGCCTGGTTCAAAAACTTTATGGATACTTGAGTTCTTAAAAATTTCAAAATTGGTAACTTCTGAATATTCGTTGGGATTAAAATTCGGAAAATCAGCTAAAGCTAAAATTTTTCCCAAATTAGGATCAATTACTACAATCTCGCCGCTTTCAATGTATAAATTTTCTTTAGCTTTTTCTAGTAATTTCTCTGCCATAAATTGGATGTTGTAATCAATCGTTAAAATAATATCATAACCTTTTGTTTCTGAATCGCTCAATAACTTCAAAGGGTTCTCTTCTTTTGCTTGATGGGTATTAATAAAATATCCTCCCGGTCCTTTTTCTTTCTCTAAAACTTCCTCTTTCCCTTGTAAAATATTATCGTAATACCCCTCTATTCCGTATTGACCTTGACCATTCCTATCCAAAAATCCAATAACTTTTGAGCCTAAAAATTGATAAGGATAATATCTTGAAATTTCTTTTCCAAGATAAATTCCAGGTAAGTTTAATTTTTTAATTTCGGCAATTTCTTGTTCGTTTAAATTTCTTTTGATTAATTCGTAAAAATTATTTTTTTTTAGTTGATGCACAATTTGTTGATAATCAATGCCTAAAATCAAAGCTAAAACCTCGGCAGTCTCTTGGGGGTTATTTATTTCTTTTGGGGAGGCGTAAACTAAATCAGAATAACGATTTATTGCAAAAGGCGTCTTGTCTTGAAAAAAAACCTCTCCTCTTTCCCCCTTAAAAGACATAAAAATTCTCTGTTGGCCATAAGCTAAAGCTCGCCAATATTGATAATTAAAGATCTGAATATAAATCAAGCGACCGATAATAGCCGCTCCAAATAAAATTACTAAAATTAAAGTTAAATTTATCCGCCAGAACATCATTTATTGAACGAAATATAAATAAAGTTCAACGACCTGCCGCAATTTGACTTTCTAAAGTATGAATATAATGAATTTTGTCAATCTTTTCAAATCCCAATTCTTTAATTTTCTCCTCAATATTTCCCAAAGAATTAATTTGGGCAAAATTAATCTCTAGTAAATTATTTTCTTGCGATAATTCTTTAAGTTTTTGCTGATAATTTCTGATTTGATAACCTTTTGAAACTGTGTCGCTCACTTGAAAAACATAGGAGGTTAAAAGAGTAATAATTAAAACAAAGATGGAAACCCACAAAACCCTCGCTTCAAATTTTAGAGATAAGTATTTTATTGAAATTAACGGATTAAGAATGTTAATGTAATTCATTTTTGTTATTAATTAGCGGTTGTTTTTATGGCTGCTCTTAATTTAGCCGACCTTGAACGAGGATTAATTTTAATTTCTTCTTTTTGCGGAACGATTGGTTTTTTGGTCAAAATTTTCAATAAACCCTTTTTAAACATTTCTTTATAAAAGTTTTTGACAATCCAGTCCTCTAAAGAATGAAATGAAATCACTACCACCCTGCCGCCCTTTCTTAAAATTTCTACAGCTTGCGGTAGGGCTTTTTGTAAGTTATCTAACTCATTGTTCACAGCAATTCTTAAGGCCTGAAAAGTTTTAGTTGCCGGATGAATTTTTCTTTTTTTAGCGTAAACTGGAATAGATTTTTTAATTACCTCAACCAGCTGAAAAGTTGTCTTAATTGGTTCAACTTGTCTAAAATTAATAATATTTTTAGCAATCTGCGCGGCAAATCTTTCTTGGCCGTAATCTCTAATAATTTTTTCTATCTCTGCAACCGACCAATAATTTATTATTTTCTCGGCTGTTAGATGATTTTCCTGACAATATCTCATATCTAATGGCTCTTTTCTTAAAAAACTAAATCCCCTACCCGATTGTTCCAAATGCCAACTGGAAAGACCTAAATCAAATAAAATTCCATCTACCGGTCCAAATTTTGCGCGTTTTACTGTTTCTTTTAAATTAGAAAAATTATCGGCAATCAAAGTTATTCTTTTTTTATTTTTAATTTTCAGGCTGCAATTTTTAATTTGATTTGGGTCGGCATCTATTCCTAAAATTTTTCCTTTCGGTCCGTTTTTTTCTAAAATAGCTAAAGTATGCCCTCCTTCCCCCAAGGTACAATCAATAAAATTTTCGTTGGTGTTGGGGTTTAAATATTCCAAAACTTCTCTTTGTAAAACAGGAATGTGCATATACTAAATACCAAGTTGTTCTGCCATCTCGCTAACTGTTTTCTCTCTTTTTTCTTTATATTCTTGCCACATTCTTTTGTCCCAAATTTCAATCCGATTAGAAAGACCTATAATCGTGACATTCTTTTTCAAAAGGGCATATTTTTTTAAGTGGTCGGGAATTAAAATTCTTCCCAATTTATCAAGGGCAATATCTGTTGCCCCAGAAAGCATAATCCTAATAAAACCACGGGCATCAATTTTTCCCGTTGGCAAAGATTCTAATTTCTCAGCCAATTTTTCCCATTCCCTTAAAGGATAAATTACTAAACAATTATCCAATCCTCGCGTTAAAACCGCTTTTTTTCCTAAAACTTGGCGGAATTTAGCCGGTATAGCCAATCTTTTCTTTTCATCTATTAAGTATGAGTATTCACCAATAAACATAGTTATCCACAGAAATAGGTAGTTATCCCATAGTTATCCACAATTCCCCACCTACTTAAAGCTTATCTTATTTTCAGGCATTAAGTCAACTAAAATAAAATCAATTTAAAATAAGATAAAAAATCTTTTTTATACACAGATTTTCCACAATTACCCAATTTGTTTAAAATTAAAAGCCGCGGTTTAAAACCGCGGCGCCCAAAGATGTCTCGCATCATCTTTAAATATTTTTATTTCAAACGTTTTTATTTTCTGAAATTTACCTCAATGTTGGCTATCGACCAAACATCAAAGATGAAATTTCATCCATTCTTTTATATTCTTTTGGTGGCTCAATTTTTAAAGGATGATTAAATTTAGAAAAATTAATATCTAATTTTACCGATAATGCATCAGCTAATTCGTTATTTTTGTCTAAATTAAATGATTTCTCTACTTTAAATTGATAAAGAAAATTATCTTTTTTGCCAATCCAAACTTCTGCAGGAATTTCTCCGGCTTTCTCAAAAAATTTATCAATATTCTGCTCAAACCCTTCAAGTTCCGCTGAACCGGGCACAAACAACGACACTTGACCTCCAAAGGCTTCAAAAAAGCTCTGAAAAACTTCCAGAATTATTTTCTTTAACCTTTCTTTATTTAATATAACCTCGTAATGATAGACATTAGTTTCATTGATTTTTTCGTCTGGCAATTCTTTCTTTATGGTATAAAGCTCTTTATCGGCAATTGGTATTTTTAACTTTTCCGGCTTTTCTTGGTCTTCTGCCGATTTTAACTCCTCTTGTTGCCAGCCCTTCAAACTCTCTTTGTCAAAAAGAATCCACTGGTCTTTCAGTTGTTTCCATATTTTCTCAAGACCAATATCGTTTATTGGATATCTTGGAATAGCCGTTAATTTCATATAAATTGAATTGTTTTCGCTAAAAACCATAAATTCAATACCGCTAGAAAGCTGCGTTCCGTTTAAAGAATAAATGGTGTTATAGGAACCGGCTAATTTTAACTTTCTTGGGTCGGCAACATCGTTATCTATTGAGATATTAGTGGTGACATCTGTTTGCGGTCCATATTTATTATCTGTTTCCAATTCCAAATTAAAATCATTGTGCCAGGTTTTTAACTCCCCCATTTTTACTGACATCTTAGTAATGACTCTTTCGGGTTCCGGCCGAAAAGGATTCCACATAGGATCCCAAACTCTGGCAGCTAAAACAGTTCCTGTTGCTAGTATGCCGCCGAAAATTATCCCACCAACAATTTTTGTCCATTTAGTTTTTGGTTCTGAGTCAAAAATTAGCAAGTTTTCTAAATTTTGTTTTTGGTTTGTCATATGTTTTTGAAATTTTATCTTTTTAATTATTTATTAAATTCCGTTTATTTTTGATTGATTTTAGTTTTTCAATGTTCTCTCTAAAAACTTGTTAAGATGGTCAAACCCAAACAGGCTGAGTGTTGCCTGTGGCATTATGAACTTTTTTGTGCCGAATCGGCTCTGCAATAATTATAACATAGAATTAAAAAATCAAAAGAAAATTTAAGGATTTATTTTCAGTTGGAAATTTTCGGGGTCTATTTCTGCCCGGCTGCCATTTATTAATTCGCCCTTCAAGATGGCTTGAGCCAAAACATTTTCCACTTTATCTTGAATAACTCTTTTCATTTCTCTGGCGCCAAATTTTGGATCATAGCCCAATTTAACTATTTTTTCTTTTAGGGGGTGAGTAATTACAAATTCAATTCCTTTTTCTAAAAGATTTTTTTTCAGTTTTTGAAGCAGTAACTCGGCAATATCCAAAAGATTTTCTTTGCTTAATGGCTGAAAAATCACCACTGCGTCAAAACGATTTATAAATTCTGGCCGAAAAACGCCTTCACTAAAAAGAAAATCTAAAAGTTTTTCTTTAACTTGAAACCAATCCATTTTTATTTTCAACGCATCCAAAATAAATTGATAACCTGCGTTAGAAGTAGCAATAATGATTGAATTTTTAAAATCAACTTTCCTGCCCTGTCCGTCGGTTAGATGACCTTCGTCAAGAACTTGTAAAAATAAATTCAAAATATTGGGGTGGGCCTTCTCAATTTCATCTAATAAAACTAAAGAGAAAGGATTTTCTCTAATCGGCGTGGTTAGCAATCCCTCCTGTCCCAACGAACCCAATAACCGAGGAATATCAACCACTGCCTGAAACTCTGACATATCTAAACGAATCATCTTTTCTTCAGAACCAAAATAAATTTCAGTTATAGCTTTTGCAGTTTCGGTCTTGCCGACTCCTGTCGGTCCTAAAAATAGAAAAGTACCCATGGGAGCTTTTCTGACCGTTATCTCTGCCCGCGCTCTTCGCAAAGCCGAAGAAACTTCGCTTACCGCTTCTTCCTGGTTGATAATTCTCTGATGAATTAAATCTTCCAGTTTAAGTAAAATTTGCCGCTCTTTCGTTTCAATTTCTCCGACCGGAATTTGAGTCTTTTCCGTAATAATTTTGGCAACATGACCGTGCAGAATAATTTTATCCTTTGTATTTTGAATAACAAAAATTATCACTTCATCTAAAACTTTCATTGCCTTTTCTGGAAAAGGCAGAGAGGGAAAATATCGTTTGGTTAAAGAAATTATCTCCCTTAAAGCAGGATAAGAAACAAATCTTTTATATTTTTTTTCTAGAACAATGACTAAATTTTCCAGGAGCATCAATGTTTCTTGAGAAGAAATTTCTGAAACTTCAACTTTTTCAAAAAGAGACAAAATTGAAGGGTTTTTTTCAATATTTTGGTGTAGTCCGGCGAAATTTGTGACGGCTATAATCTGAAATTCAGGCAAATGCAGATAAGAAGATAAAATACCGGAAATATCAATCACACCCAGTTGAGTTGTTTGTCCGATATAATTGTGAAACTCGTCAATTACTAAAATAATATTTCCGGCAGAAATCGCTTCTTGAAAAATTTTATCCAATATCATCTCCGCCTCTTCCATATTGGACAGTTGAGCCAACAATTGGGGTAAATCTAATTGCACCACTCTTTTAAAGTTAACCTCGGGTAAACTCTGGCCAAAAAAGCTTTTTTTGGTTATTTCGTAAATTATGCTTTTTCTGCCGGTTCCCGGTTCGCCGACCAATAAAACATTATTGATTTCGCGACGAGAAAGAATTCTCTCAACCTGCATAATTTGGTCTTTATGACCGATAGTTTCAAAAGAATATCTTTTAATCGCTTCAGTTAAGTCAATTGAGAACTTATCTAAGGTTATGGTGTAACCAGCCGCCCATTCTTTAGCCAGCGTGCCTATCTTCATTAAGTTTTCTTTTTCCCAAAATCTTTTTCTTTTTTCAATTTTTTCCTCAAGATTCTCCAGCCACCAAACCAAATTTTCAATATCCTCAATTTTTAAGTTCGCGTCACTTAAAATTCTCTTGAAAATTAAGTCATATTTAGCCAAAGCAATAAAAATATCTCCTATTTCAACTCTTTGGTGATCTTTTTCCTGGGCAATTTTAAAGGCTTCCAAAATTATCTCTTCAAATTTCCTTTGAGCAATGCCAAAACTCCAGTCAAGGGCACCCCTTGTGGGTTCTTTTTGAATTTTAAAATGGTCTTCCTCTTTGTTTTTCAAGTACTGATCTGGCGGCGGACCAAGTAAAGATTCAGCAAGTGTTTTTTTGATTTCTGTTATATTTAAAAGTGCCCTCTGGAAAATAAAAGTCAACTTTGGGCAGCTCGTTAAAAGAAAATAAAACAAAACAGAAGAATTTGCTCGGCTCACTTTTTTGGACCGGCTGAATTTCAAAAATTTGAAAACAACTTTGGCTACATCAAAACTTAAAAAGTCCGCTAAATTGTGTTTAGAAGGACTCAAAAGAGCCTCTTTAAGCCCTATTTTTAATTTCGGTTTTTTTAATTTTAAATTCAAAAATAATTCAGTAAGCTGGCAAGATGAACCTAAAACCAGAAAAATTATTAAAAGACCGAGTAAAGATTTTTGACCCTCTTTGGCAAAAACACCTGTCAGAAGTCCTCCAATAAATATTAAAAAAAGAACAACAAATAAAACCAGGCATATCTTTTTTAAAGATTTAGCCAACCTAAAAACCAGTTTTTTCTCCCATTTTATCGCCGGATAAATCGCTGCCTCCTTAAAATTGAAATAAAACATATTGAAAATTTTGTCTCCCAATCTATCTCGGGACATTTTCTCTGGGATACTTTATTTGTCTTTTCTGGTTTTATTAAAAAACAATTTTAACCCCAAAGATTAGCCCCATTATTAAAAGAAGGGGCAAAATTAACCATCCCAAGAATATTGCTGCCCCTATAAAAATTATAAAAATTTCAATTAAAAGAGCAGTAAGAATAAATAAGATTCTCAAAACGGCACCGATAATTCTTGACATCGCATTAAAAGTAAACGCTTCAAAAAATCTCCAGGGGTCAAACCTTTTACCGTAAGAATAACTGTATCTTCGCCAATGTGAAAAAATGGTTTTCAAAAGTAAAACAACCGAAAAATAATCTAAATTAAATTTCAAAAAATTTCTCCAGGCTATTAAAATAGCTTGTGGAACATCAAAAAACTGCCACTCAATCCAAAGAGAAATAATATTCTGCTTTAAAATTTTCTCTATCATCATTTAACTTGTTGTGCTTAACTTAAGTTAAGCACAAGTCCTTTTTTTATATAATTTTTTTTAACCAATTTAAATAATTTTTATTGCCTTGATTTATTGGAATTTCTAAAATACAAGGGATTTTATAGCTATGTAATCTTTTAACTTCTTTTTCAACTTTTTTAAAGTTCTTTTTTAAAGTTTTAGCAATTAAAACTACTTCTTTATCTTTAACTATCTTCTTTTGTTTATCTTTGCTATTCTTGTCTGGCAATGACCACCAATATATTGATTCAATTGGAAAAATATTACAACAACCAACTAGTCTGTTTTTAACCAAATATAAACCTATTTTTTCCGCTTCTTTTTTATCTTTACAAACAATATAAATAAAAATCATTCTACTTAATTTATTAAACCATCGTATAGTTAATTAAGCAAAAAGGTATGCTCGCTGTTGCACTAAAAGCCAATGTTTATTCTAAACCAAAGAGCCGAGGAGAGGATTTGCACCTCCAACCTCTGGTTTACAAAACCATTGCTCTTCTATTGAGCTACCCCGGCTTAGGTAATGGCGGTTAAATAAAGCGCTACTCTTTTATTGGTTTTGGCAGCAGGATTATTTCTCCTTTTTAACTTTCTTTAACTTCTGCCAATAATTATCATCTCCAAGTTTTTTGTTTTGCGAGTTTTCTTTTAATCTTTGGAGCCACGCCGTAATTTTATTTTCTGTTTTAAGGGTCAAAATTTTAATTTTATAAAGCGTTTTTTGCAAAAATTTTTCAAAAGAAAAAAACTTTAAAAATCGTAAATTTGTAATTTTATTTTTAAATCTCAACCAAAAATTCTCTCTGGGATTTTCAACGATCTCTGAGATCTCTGCTAAAAGCGGAATTTTCCGAATAAAAAGCAAAATCATTCCTAATAAACTGCCAATCAAAATAATTGTGGCAATCAGTTCTGTCATTTTAAATTTCGTATCTAATAAATTTTTTTATAACAATATTCTCTCCAAGTTTAGCAATGTGTTCATCAATTAAATCTTTAATGGTTTTTGTTTCGTCTTTTATCCAAGATTGATTTAAAAGAGGTATTTCTTCTGGGTTAACAGCAGCAATTTGCATACATAATTCATAGGCTAATTTCTGGAAATCAGAATTTTTAGCAACAAAATCGGTTTCGCAACAAAGCTCAATCATTGCTCCTAATTTCTTGTTAGAATGAATATAGCTTTCAATTATTCCGTGGTTTATTTCTCTTTGAAGCTTCTTTTTAGCAAAATCGGCTCCCCATTTTTTTAAAATTTCTTTAGCTTTATCAATATCGTCGCCGGCTTCTTGTAGAGCTTTTTTGCATTCAGAAATAGAAATAGAGGTTTCTTGACGTAGTTGTTTGAGTTTATCAATACTAACCATTAAATTTTATCGCGAAATACTAATTTTTTACGAATATACGAAAATAATTTCGTAATTTCGTATTTTTCATATTTCGTAATCTTTATTTTTTGGTATTCTTGATAACTTCGGCTACTTTCTCAAGAATATATTTTACCGACGATACGGCATCATCATTTGCCGGAATCGGATAATCGGCCAATGTTGGATCAACATTGGTGTCGGAAATGCCAATCACTTTTATTCCTTTCATTCTTGCTTCTTTTACTGCCAGAGCATCTTTTTTCATATCACAAACGAAGATAACATCCGGCAATTTTTCTAGGTTTTTTATTCCGCCAAATTTTATTTGCAAATCTCTAATTTCTTTTTCAAATTTAGCTTTTTCTTTTTTGGTATACTTGTCTAACTCTCCTTCAGTTTTTTTTCTTTCCAAGTCTTTGAAATAATTAATTCTCTTTTTAATTACTTCAAAATTGGTAATGGTTCCGCCCAGCCATCTCTCGTTAACATAAGGTAAATTAGCCGCAGAAGCCGTCTCTTTTACCAAGTCCTTAATTTGAATTTTTGTTCCCACCAAAAGTAAAATTTTTCCCTGCAAAATAATCTCTTGAATAAAATCTAAAGCCTCTTTAAATTTCTCGGCTGTTTTTTCAAGCGAAATTATGTGAACTGTATTTCTTGTTCCTTCCAGATAGGGTTTCATTTTTGGATGAACCCTTGAAATACGGTGACCAAAATGAAGTCCAGCCCGGGCCATCTCTTGTAAATCTAATTTTAAATCCATTTTTACCATAGTATAAACAATAGCTTGTAATTCTTACAAATTAATATAACACACTTGAACTTATAATGCAACCTTGCGGATACCTCAGTGCCATCGCAGAGCGGCGACCACGCCTCAAGTAAAATTTTCTCCTTCATTCTAAAGAAAAAAGTCGCCACGCCAAGTTTCAAAAAATGTTGGAGAAAATTTTGCTTTCAGCGTTCTATGCTAATATACAAGCGGAGGTTTCGTGCCAATTCTTCGCTCGAGTAGCTGGAAAAGGGAAGAATGCCGAGTCGCTCTCGCTTGGTTTGGGACCGGGGCGGGCAAAATTTATAAAATAAAATTAAGACAAAAAAGACCGAGGCGCACACGCGATGTGCAATACCTCGGCCCTGTTGAATATTAGTGTTAAACCGTAACTTTATCAATCTTAATCTTGGCCTCGAAACGTTTCTTCCACTCCGCAATCGTGCGAGCGGACTGCTTTTGAAGTTTTTCAATATGATTAAAGACCGAATTAACCTGTTGCTCAGTAACATCGCCATCATCAAATTTTTCAATCAGATTTCGGATTAAGGCGGCGTGCCGCTGCCCAATCGACTTATAAGCCTTGGTCAAGTTGCGGTGGATTTCCTCCACCCTGTTTTTAGGCGGTTTCTTCTTCCCGCCAAGCGCTACTTTAAGGCTCTCAGGGTCAACATCATACTGAATTGCGGCTTTATAAAGCGTAAGGCCGCCCTCGCGAACCGCCGCTGCGGCCCGCATAACCTTCTGCCTCTCCATTTTGGAGTGGACAAGGTTAATGTATTTTCGCGCCAAGTAGGACGGCAAGTTCAACAGTTCAGCAATGCGCTTCTTCGGAACACCGCTCCTAATCAAAACATCAATAGTATGCTCCGTGTCCGCCTGTGTCGGCGGTTTGGCTCCTCCAACGTTCTTCTGATAAGCGTAGCTAATCATCTCGGCCTCATCCTCAAACTCCAAAACTTCGACCTCAATCTCTGTAACGTTATTTAACTCGTAAGCATGTTTGCGGTGGCGCCCATCTATAATGGTGAGCACCTTACCTTCAGGTGACTCAATCTCAGCCACCTCAATAGGGTCCCTCATCTCAACGCCGCTATCTATAAGCTCGGCGAGGTAAAGAACATGATCCTGATCAAGGGCTTTGCGGACAAACAGGTTCTCCTGTAAATCTGTAATAGAAATAATTCTTCTTTGTTTCTTTTTCATATTGATCTCCTTTCCCCTTTCCCGCATCCTCCTTTGGACGCGGACGGTTGCGGACGATTTAAAGAACCGACCGCTATAGGCGCGCCAACCGGCGCGCTTCTTCCCAATTCTCGATAATACGACGTAAATTCCGGGCTCGGGCCAATCGTTTTCCGGCCAAACTTTGGAATCAAACGAGAAAGTGATAAAGTCCAATTCTTCGGAACGCACAACCGCGTAGGGCGGCTCCTACTTGCCAGTCCGAACAATTATCTGGACAACAGCGTAATGGCTTCGGCCGCTTGCTATTAACTGTCTTCTTTCTGTTCTTTCAACATAATGAGCCGTGAGCTAAGCTCGTTCAATCGCGCCGAAAGCTTTAATACCGTATCAATCGATTGCCGGATCTCCGCAAAACTGCTTTCTGGTCCCTGGAAATATTCATTCTCCAACAGAGCAAGCAAGCCCTCCATAATCTTAACGATCGCCATCGGCATCGCTGCCACACTAGCTTGTCCCGCCTTGGCGTAAACCTTCGGCGAGACATCCAAGCGGTAGATTTCCCGCAATACCTGCTCTTTTTTTTTCTCTAAATCCTCCCTTCTTTGTTTCCAAATATTCCAAGCTCTTTGCTCTTTCTCCTGGGAAATTCCATAATCTCCCCGGATAACCGCAAAAAGCTGGGACTTCTGGGAGTACTGAAGAAGTTCTACCGTTTCGTCAGCGGAGATAATTCCGAAACTAATGAGCTCCGCAATGTTCCGCAGAACCTTCGGCATCCTCTCCAATTCAATAACCCGGTAGCCAACCATGTCGAGATAACACATTACTCTGAAATACTGCGCCCCGCCGGGCGGATTTTTGCAACGCAGCCACCTATCAATGCATCTAAGATCAACTCCACAAAAATCGGCCATTATCCGTTTAATTTGAGTGGCTTCACGAGTGTGTTTTGGCGCTCGTGAAGCGATAATCAAGTTAAAGTGATTGAGGCATTCTTCAAAATGCCCCCGGAAAATTTCTTTTTTAGTTTCTTCCTTATTCATTCATTCTTTCACTTTCAAAGAGCTAATTGCAACCAGCACGGCCAATCCGCACTGGAATGCTCTATCCTAACCTAACATATTCTTTATTTGTGTCAACTGCGCACCTTACTTGTGACAAAGCTACGTTAATTTGAATAATGTCCACGATAATACAATACATTTGTGTTATTTTAAAGGGCTTGTGCTTAGCTTAAGCTAAGCACAAGCCCTTTACTTTAATTGTTATCTATTGCTGCGCAAGACAGATAGAGCCTTGAATAATTTAAGGTGGCTTGGCCCATTTAAACTTAAACCCTGGATACCTCAAGGCGTTGACGCTTAACCTTAAAATATCTTTAATGTTTTTTAGTTTATTCCGTGGTTTTACCGTCAAAATGTTCCTCTTGGCTCATTGCTTCTTCTTTGGTGACATGAATAGTACCGTCGCGGTGTTCAGGAGGAGAATAAATCGTGTAAAGCTTTAATTCTTTATCTAAAGAAACATTAATTACGTTATGTACTGTTCCTGCTGGAATAACAATAGCAAAATCTTCTTCAATCGGATACTCTAGTCCGTCCAAAAGGGCTTTACCTTTTCCCTCTTCTATTCGTATAAACTGGTCTAAATTATGCACCTCTTCACCGATTTCCTCGCCAGGTTTCAAGCTCATTACTACCAATTGGCTATGTTTTGCGGTATATAAAACTTTCCGGAAATTGCTATTTTCTTGGGTTGCTTTTTCGATGTTTATTACAAAACCTTTCATATTTTTGTTTTGATTTAATTATTAAGTTTTTTAGACCTTTGTAATAATTTTTCTTTTGCTAACTTTAAAGCTACTTTTCTTGGACTAATTTTTCTTTTTAAACTTTCTTTTAAAACAAATTCTGTTATTTTCTTAATTTTATCTTCAACTAATTTAAACATTTTATTTAAATGAAAACCCCGATATTCAGAATAAGAAGAAATTACCCCGCCGGCGTTAGCAATAAAGTCTGGCAAAATTAAAATTCCTTTTTGGAACAACTCTTCTTCGGTTTTTTCTCTCATTGGAATATTCGCTGCTTCAACAATAATTTTTGCTTTTATTTTGTTTTTATTATTCTCTTGAATAACATCAGTCACTGAAGCGGGAATTAAAATGTCCACCGGGATTGACCAAAATTTTTCTCTCGTTATTTTTTGAACGGGACCGGCGTATTCAATAATTCCCTTCTTTTCTTGAATTATTCTTTCAAGCAGTTTTTTATTAAATCCATTTTGTGAAAAAATTACTCCGCTTTTGTCGGCAATGGCTATTACTTTTGCTCCCATTTCGGTTAAAAATTTATAAGTAAAACTGCCAACATTTCCAAAACCATGGATAGAAACTTTAACTTTTTTAATATCCAATCCTAAAAATTCTGCTGCTGCTTTTGTCGCTTGAGCGACGCCAAAACCCGTACTGCCAACCTCATGAGGAATGCCACATTTTTTCCATTTTTTAAAAATTTTTATACAGAGATTTTCCGGTTTTCCAGTAGCTGATTTCCAATTGTCAACTTCCTCAACAAACCACTGTATTTCCTTTTCTCCAACGCCAATATCGGGACCCGCAACATATTTTTTAGGAGTAAATATTTTTATCGCTCTAGCAAAACTCTGAATAAACTGTTTTTTTAATTGTAAAGAACCTCCCGACCAAACAATTCCAGCCTTCGCTCCGCCAAAAGGTAAATCAAATATAGCATTTTTCCAGGTCATAGTTCGGGCTAATCTAAAAATTTCTTCTTCGGTAATGTCTGAAGTCATTCGAATGCCCCCTTTGCCAGGACCAAAAATTGTATTATCAATTACTAAAATTCCCAACATCCCTATTGTCGGGTCATACACCTTTACAACATATTCTGGTCCCACTTTATCAAAAAAATTATCCATCAGGTTTTGGAAATTTGTTTTCCTAATTTAAATTTTACTAAATTTTACCCACCAATTTCAAGGTTGGTTTTAAAGTTTTCTTTCCCGGCTCCCAAGAAACTGGACAAACTTGACCTTTATGCTCCATCACAAATTTTGCCGCTTGAAGCTTTCGCAAAATTTCTTTAATGCTTCTGCCTATACTATTATCATGCATTTCATAAACTTTCAGGATTCCATGTGGGTCAATAATAAAACTTGCCCTCAAAGAAAGCCCATCTTGTTCAATTAGTGTGCCGAATTCTTGACAGAGTTTCCTGGTCGGATCAGCCAACATCGGGAATTTTATCTTTTTAATTGAAGGCGAATGATCGTGCCACGCCTTGTGAACAAAAACAGTGTCAGTGCTAACGCTTAGTATTTCTGCTCCCAATTTCTGAAACTCTGGATAATATTTAGCCGCTTCTTCTAGTTCGGTCGGACAAATAAAAGTAAAGTCGGCCGGATAAAAAAGCAACACCAACCATTTTCCTCTATAATCGGAAAGTTTTATTTTCTTTATTTTTCCTTGGTGATAAGCTTCTATGTTAAAATCCGGAATTTTTTGACCAATTTTAATCATATTTATTAGATAACTTTAAAAATTAATTATTCTCGACCTTTATAACCTGTACCGGACAAGAATCGGCTGATTCTCTAAGGCATTTTAAATCATCCTTATCAACTTCAATCTCTAATTCATAATCTCCAGTTTTAGGATTCTTTTTTGCTCCCAAAAGCTCGGCTTTGCCATCGTCTGCCATTTTCCAGTATTTAGGACATACCGCACAACAGGCGCCAGCTCCGATACAACCTTCTCTGTTATAAATAACTTTTACTTTTACTTTTTTCATATTTTTAAAATTTTAAAGGATTTAAGCCTCGCAAGCCAGACAAATGTTCTTTTGATTTATAATTTGCCGGCTAAAATTTTGAGCAGCATTCATGCTGTGTTGATAATACAAGCTTTTAATTCCTTTACGCCAAGCATAAAGATAAAGTTCATTAATTTCTTTGGGCGGAGTTAAAGGATTAATTAAAAGATTTAACGATTGAGATTGGTCAATGTATTTCTGGCGCTCCGCTGCCTGATCAATAATCACATAAGGATTGATTTCATTAAAAGTTTTAAAGACATCTTTTTCTTGAGCTGAAAGAAAATCTAAATTTTGAACCGAACCATCGTGAGCCCGAATAGTTGACCAAACCCTTTCTTGGTTTCTATTTTTTTTAATTAATAATTTTTCCAAAAAAGGATTTTTTACCGTTAGTTTTATTTTATCAATATCTTTTACATAATAATTGGAGAACAAAGGCTCAATACCTTGAGATGTCTGCCCGAGAATAAAAGAAGAAGAGGTGGTCGGAGCAATTGCTAATAAAGTAGCATTCCGACGACCGTATCCTTGCAAAAATGAAGGTTCGCCAAATAAAGAAGCTAATTTTTGAGAGGCGCCATAGGCCTTTTCTTTAATTGTTTTAAATATCTCAACGTTAAGACGGTTGGCTTCCTTGCTTTCAAATGGAATCATCTTACTTTGCAAATAAGAATGCCACCCCAAAACACCTAAACCAATGGCTCTATTTTCTTTAGCAAAATTATAGGCTCTTTCCATAAACTGAAAAGCCATTCCTTCTTCTCTTTCGCCCGAATCTCTCATTTCTTCTAATTTTTGAATAAATTCTGTTATTACAGCGTCTAAAAAGAAAACTAAAGTTTCTATAGCATCGGTTTTTTTCCAAAAGTCATAATAAAAAATATTTATTGAAGAAAGGCAACAAACGAAAGACCAATCGGAATTAGAAGGAAGAGTAATTTCGGTACAAAGATTACTGGCTTTAATTTTAGTGTTTTTGCTCTTGTAAACATCAACCGAGTTGTTGTTAACATTATCAATAAAAATAATATAAGGATAACCAAGTTGATATCGTCTCTCAATAACTTTAGCCCATATTGCTCTTTTTTTATTATCTCCCTTTATCATCTTCTCTAAAAATTCATCGGTAACTGTCACGCCATAGGTAATTTTCTGAATCGGATGACCTTCACTGCCAATATCTAAAAATTCTTCAATATCAGGGTGTTCTATTGGTAAATAAGCCGCGAATTGACCCCTTCTGGTAGATCCTTGACTGATAACATCAGTTATTTTTTCAAATAGCTGCATAAAATGAACCGAACCATGACTGCGACCGTTGTCGCTTTTAATTAAAGAGCCTCTTGCTCTTATTTCACCAAAATAACCTGAAGTTCCTCCTCCGAATTTGCTCATCATTCCAACTTCAGCCAAGGTAAATAAAATGGATCCCATAAAGTCATCAATATATGAACCATAACAACTGATAGGAAGGCCTCTTTTGGTGCCAAAATTTGTCCAAATCGGTGTTGCGAGTGAATAAAAACCTTTTTCCATATAAGCATAAAACTTATTCGCAAAACCATTAATCCCCAACAAAAACTCGGCTCTTTTGGCAATCTCTTTAATTCTTTCTTCCGGCGCTTGCCCTTCTTTCAGATAACCTCGAGATAAAAATTTTCTACTATTTTCGTTTAACCATTTCATATTTCTTAACAAAATTTAAAATATATCTTCGGCGCCAATACTGAATTGACGTCTGCTATAGTTAATTGACCTTTTAAAAAAGAAATCAACTTGTTTTGTCCCAATAACCTCATCATCAAACCAGCTTGTTTTATTAATAATATCATTATTAATTTTGAATAGTTTAGGAGCCCCAATTGCTTCCAAATCAATATTTAAGCGGTTTTTAACAAATTCTTTTACCATTGATAGAGGAACAAAATCAATCTCCCCCTTTTCAAAAATCCAATCAATAATTTTTTCTTCACTTTGATAGGCCTCGCGGCAAAAATCTAGAATAGAATTTATATATTCTCTATCAAACCAGTCAGGATTTTCTTGTTTAATGAGATTAATAAGTTCTATACCAAAGAGACCATGAATCTGTTCTTCCTTTGATGTTGCTTCTACCGCGTTAGAAACTCCTTTAAAGATGTTTTTATATTTATTAAAAGACATTAATACTAGGAACTGTGAAAAAAGTGAAGTATGCTCAACAAATATAGAAAAGAGCAAAAGAGTTTTGGCAAATTCCTTGTTGTCTTCTGTTAGAAAATTTTGTCTAATGTTATTAAGATAAACAATTCGGTCGTTTAAAGAGGGAATATTATTTATCTTTTTAAATTCGTCTTCCAGATTAAGAATGGTAAGCAAGTGACTATAAGCATCCATGTGCCTAACTTCGCTTTCTGCAAAAGTATAACCTACAGCCGCAATTTCTGGTTTTGGCATTTTCTTGTAAATATCGCCCCAAAATTGTTTCACTGCCACCTCAACCTGAGCAATAGCCAAGGTTGAATTCTTTATTGCGTTACGTTCTCTTTCGTTAACTTTTACCTTAAAATCTTGAATATCACTTGTAAAATTAAACTCAGTATGTAACCAATAGGAATGCCGAATGGCATCAACATATTCAGCTAATTGTGGATATTCGTATGGTTTTAAATTAATTCTTTTTCTGAAGATATCAGGTTTTCTTAATTTCGCCCGCCAATCGCGATAACGAATATAGGCCTTGGCCGTTTCATAATAACCTATTTCCATTAAAGCTGTTTCAACCAAGTCCTGAACTAATTCTACAGTTGGCACGAAATTCGCGTCTTCTCTTTTCTTCTTTTTTAGTTCTTTAACCACCATCTCTTTTATTCTTGTTGGAATATTGTCAACATTCTTTCCAGTAGCTAAAAGAGCTTTCTCCACCGCCCTTTTAATTCTGTTATTATCAAAAGGAGAAAGACGACCATCTCGCTTAATAATATAGGGAATGTTTATTTTTTCTAAACTCATTTTGATTTAAATTTAAATAAATTAATTTTTTATATAACCTTTAAGACATTCCACCAGTTGTGAACATAATCTGCTCTTTTATTTTGGTATTTTAGATAGTAGGCATGTTCCCAAACATCAAGTCCAATAATCGGATTATGACCCAAAAGATAAGGAGAATCTTGATTGGGCAAAGAATAGACCTTAAGTTTACCCTTTTGGTCTCTAACCAACCAAGCCCAGCCCGAACCAAAATGAGAAATAGCTGTCTGAGAAAAAATCTCTTTGAATTTTTCAATGGAACCAAAGGTTTTAACAACCTCTTTAATTAATTTATCATCTAGTTCTTTCTTTGGACCCATAATCTCCCAAAAAAGAGTATGATTAAGATGCCCCCCGCCATTATTTTTGAGCGCGATTTTATCTTTTTTTGAGCCCCTCAACTTCTTAAAGTTTTTCATTAGGTTCTCTAATTTTTTACCTTGCCACTGGGGGTTCTTTTCTAAAACAGTGTTAAGGTTTGTTACATATCCTTGATGATGCTTACTATGATGAATTTCCATAGTTTTAGCGTCAATCCAAGGTTCTAAACTATTGTATGAGTAGGGAATTTGTGGTAATTGGTACATAATTTTTACTTGGTTAAAAATTTGATATTTAACCTTAAAATAATTAATAAAATTTTTATAAGATTCAATTTTGGTTTCTATGCCCAAATCTCTTAATTCCCACATTAAATCTTCAAAATAATCATAAACGCCACAGCTAAAACACATATGTCCGGTAAATTTAACCAAAAATTTCTTATCTTTAAATTCAAGCAGTCGGGCAATTGCTTCTGGTTTTCTAATTTTATTAAAGCTCTCAATCGCTCCTTTGATTTGCTTTTCTAAATTCTTGTTTAACAAGGGATTTTATATTTTATATTCTTTTCTTTCAATAAATTCTTGTTTTTTCCCAAAATTCCACTGCTGGACAGGCCTTAAATATCCAACCACTCTTGAATAAACCTCACAAGACTGATAATTCTTTAACTCCTGACTTTTTTGAAAACAATCCTGACATTTAAAGACTGTTAACTTTCTCCCGCTTCCCGCATCATAAACCGCCATTACGCCGTTCTTAATTTCTTTATTTGCAACCTTTATCTTTTTGCCGCAATCATAACACTGTTTTTTTATTTTATTTGTAATTTTAACAGCGGGCATAGAAATATGTCTTTGATAATTTTTAATTTTGCCGACCTTTAAGTTAAAAGTTAATTATTTGTTTTCCTCGCGCGCCGCTTTTAGTGTTTTAGCCCACCAGATTAATTCATTAAAAAGATTTTCTGCGTTTTGTCGCATAGAATCAAAAGCCCCTGTTTTTAAATTGCCTTTTTCGTCCAAAAGTTCCCACGGTGAAAGAATGTAAATAGCGTTCCTAATAGGTACCATTTGTAACTCAACGGCGACCTGCCGAAGATGTTCAACTGCCCGCGCTCCACCCATACCGCCATAACTTACAAAACCTACTGGCTTTTTATTCCATTCGTTATAAATATAATCAAGCGCATTTTTAAGTACAGCTGATGTTCCATGATTATATTCTGGTGTAACTATAATAAAAGCATCGGCTTCTTTAATTTTTGCGGCCCATTTCTTTGCTATCTCGTTAGAATAATTTCCGTCTCTAATCATAAGCGGCGAGACCGTTTCGTTAAAAAATGGCAGAGGATAATTTCGTAAATCAAGAATTTCGGTTTCTATATCTTCTCTCTTTTTTGCTTGTTCATATATCCATTGACCGGGTTTATCGCTGAACCGATTTGGCCGAGTGCTTCCTAATATAATTTTAATTTTAATTTTTTTCATAATTTTTAATTTTTAATTAAATTTTTATAAACTCATCAAAATTGCACCTAAAGTAACAAGTAGAGCCCCCACACCTAACTTCCAGCTTAAAGGTTGAGCCAAAAAGATAACCGCAAACAGTAAAACAAAAACTACCGACAATCTGTCTAAAGCGGCAACGCCGGGAGCCGGTCCCAATTTAAGGGCAAAAAAATAAAATAACCATGATAATGCGCCGGCAATACCGGATAACAAAATAAAAACAAAAATTTTTAAGTTAATTGTTTTAATTATCTCCATTTTACCGAGCAGTAATGAAAGTATCAGCAAAAAAACTGCCATAACTAAAGAGCGAACGGTGGTAGCTAAAGTAGAATCAACGCCGCCAAGTCCGACTTTTCCAAAAATAGCTACCAAGGCGGCGAATACTGCTGATAAAATGGCGAATAAAATCCAAAGTTGCATAAGAGATTTTATAAAGAAATTTTATTAATTTTTTGACTCTTTAAAATTTGTTTTTACCCTTTCTGGCAATTTTTACATAATCCATAAAAATAAACTTGATACTTATTTATCCGGTTTATTTTTTCTTTTTTTCTTAATCTGCGATTTAGAAAACGGCATTCTCGACACACATCAAACATATCTGAAATTTTTTCGCATTTTTGACAAATAAAATGAGCGTGAGAAGAAACATCTCCATCATAACGAGAAACGTTCAGGGGTATTTCTTGAATTTCTCCCTTTTCTTTAAAGCTGTTTAAAATTCGATAAACTGTTCCTTGACTTATCTGTGGTAATTTTTTTTTAACCTCTAAATAAACTCTTTCTGCCGAAGGGTGAATTTTGGTATTTTTTAAATAATCTAAAATAACTCTTTTTTGATTGGTAATTCTTTCCATCCCTTTAATTTAATAATAATTCCTAATTAGATTATATTCTTATTAAAATACTATTGTCAAGTTTATAGTTTTTAAGTTTATTTTTAAAAATTATCCACAAGTTTATAATAAAAAAGACACAGAGCAGAAACAGACTAGGGGAAATTTTGGAAATTTTTATTTCATAGTACATTACTCAAATTTTCTTAAGGCCTCTACCGGTTTTAATTTAGCAGCTCTTCTTGCTGGAAAAAAACCAGACAAACATCCAACAAAAAAAGAAAAAACTAAGCCAAAAATAATTAAACCAGGCTTGACTGAAGCCGTAATATAAAATACGGGATGAAATTGAGCGTAAATTTCAACTAATTTGGCAAAAATTATTCCCAACAAAGTCCCGCCAACGCCGCCAATTAGCCCTATAATCCCTGCTTCAAATAGAAAAATAGTTAAAATCGCCGAATTTTTTGCTCCAACAGCTTTCATAATTCCTATCTCACGCGTTCTCTCTCGAACAGAAGTAAACATTGTATTCATTATGCCTATTCCTCCCACTATTATAGCAATAGATGCAAAAGCAAAAATTACCATTTGGATAATTCCCATTATATTTTCAACAAGCCCAGACCATGTTTCACCGGTAATCACCGAAAAAGATGGTCTATCCTCGCCTATTCTTCTTTTCCTGCTCTCTTGAAGAGATGTTTCAATGTTTCTAACCACATCTTTAATGTTAAAACCCGATGCCGGTTTAACTATAGCCATTTGGGTCCCTTCTCTTTTGCCGGTAACGGCCTGAAAATCCTCTAAATCTAAAATAATCATGGAATCGTCCTGTTTGCTTCCCACAGACATTAAAATACCCGCAACCGTAAATCTTCTGCCTTTTATAATTATCTCTTCATCCACATCTATTCCCGGAAAGATTTCTTTGGGAAGCAGATTTCCAATTAATACTTCTTTTTTGCCCGATCGCGGAAAACCTCCTTTTGTTGTTTGATATCCCATATCCTCTTTCAAAAGTAAAGTTGCTTTATCCCAATCAACTCCGGCTAATAAGGTAATTTTTGCCTTATCTTGATATCTAACAACTTCAGCTGCATAAGGAAAAATTATAACGGTTTCCACGCCCCTCGTCTTTTCTATAGTTCTAATATCTGTATCGCTCAATTCTAATCCCCCCAAAAACGTTACCAACATATCTTTCATTTCTCCGGGCATAACAAATATCAAGTCTCCCCTTAACATTCTTAATTGTCTCATCATTGATTCTTTCATTCCTTCCGATAAAGAAATTAAAGAAATTATTAAAAAAACACCAATAACAACACCTAAAATCGTCAGCCAGTTTCTGAGTCGCCTGCTCTTTAAGTTACGCAAAGCCAATTGAAAATATTCTTTTATTTCTGCCATAAAACTTCTTTACTTTTTTGATGGTCAGTTATAATTTGACCGTCGCAGATATTAATAATTTTTTCGCTAAAATTGGCAATGTTTGGGTCATGAGTAACCACAACAATAGTTTTACCTTGCTTTTGGTGAAAATCGGTTAAAATCTCCATTATTTTTTTGCCGGTAGTAGAATCAAGGTTTCCCGTAGGTTCATCGGCAATAACCATTTCCGGATTATTAGCAAAAGCTCGGGCAATTGCCACTCTTTGACGTTCACCACCAGACAATTCTATTGCTCGATGAAAAATTCTATTATTCAAACCTACAGCTGTTAAAATATCTTTTGCTCTTTCTTCCCTTTCTTTGATTAACACTCCCTGAAAAACCATCGGCAAAGTAACGTTTTCTAAAACGGTCAAGTTTGATAAAATGTTAAACTCCTGAAAAATAAAACCGATGGTTTTACCTCTTAAAATGGCCAATTCGTTTTCGGAAAACTGAGAGATATCTTTACCCTTGAGAAACACTTTTCCTTTTGTTGGACTATCTAAACAGCCAATTATATTCAAAAGAGTGGATTTTCCAGAACCCGATGGGCCCATAATACTCACAAAACTCCCTTGTCCTATCTCTATATCAACATTCTTTAGAGCAACAACTTCAACTTTATCTAGCTGATAAATTTTCCAGACATTTTCTAATTTAATAATTGGCTCTACCATTAATCCTAATAGAGTTAGTTTTAAAAGAGAGGGGGTCCCTCTCCAAGTGCTTTTAATAAAATTAGCGGATGATTATTTTTTCTCCCTCACTAAGACCAGAAATTACTTCTATCGCTTCATTGCTTTTTAACCCCAGTTCAACTTCTCTTGTTTGGATTAAATCCTCCGCAAAAACCTCTACTATATTTTTTCCGCCCACTCTTTTTACCGCCTCTCTCGGAACAGTTAAAACATTTTCTCTTTTCTCTGTCTCAATAATAATATCTGCCGTCATACCTGGTTTTATTCCTTTTGGTAAATCTTTGCTAAATACTACTTTAATTTCGTAATAAACAACACCGTCAATAATTTTTTCTGTCGGCTCAATAAAAATTACTTTTCCTTCAAAAACTTGTCTTGGTAAAGCGGGTAAAGAAATTTGCACTAAAGACCCTTTTGTTATTTTAGTGATATCTTGTTCATAAATATCGGCAACTATCTCAATGCGCGAATCAGAAATAAGTTCAATAACTGGAACATAAGCGGTAATAATTTCTCCCACCTTCAAAGTTTGTCTGGATATTAAACCATCAACCGGAGAATATAAAAAATATTTAGCAAGATTGTTTTTGGCGTCAAGAAGTTCGTTCTCTCTTTGTTTCACAATCATTTCTTGAGTTTTTATATCAATAAGCAATGACTCCTTTGTGTCATAATAATTATTAATGGCATTAATTATAGTAATTAAATTTTTTAAATAATTCTCTATAGTTAAATCGTGCTGCAAAAGAGTGTTCGCGTGATCGTTGATAATTGATTCTTTTTCGTGAATTGCCTCATTCCCTATAACAATATCCTGAAAATGACGAATAATGTCTCTGGATAATTTTATAATTTCGGCAAGTTCAACTGCTAAATCGTATGCCGACCTGATTGCTTTATCCCTCATATTTCCGCTTCCCCTTTCGGCTAACTGATAATGAGTAAGCCCTTCCTCATTTAATTTCTCCGCTTGACGATAGAGTATCAAAAGACGTTCCGGGTAATCGCTAAATTTGTTATCGTAGCTTACATAATATTTGATATTTTCTACTTTTTTATCTAAATCGTTTCCAAAAAGAATATTATCTAAAGAATTTAAAATTGTGTTTGTATCGCTATAAAAAGCGGCCAAAAGCGAAATTCCTTCCTCATAATTTTTATTTAAGATATCTCCCCTTAATAATTGATTTTTTTGCAAATTCATTTTTTCCAAAGCCAGTTTTGCGTTCTCTAAATTTACCTCGCTGTCTTTAACCTTTTTTTCGGCATCTCTAGTATCAAGCTGCGCCAAAAGAGTTCCCCTTTGTACCTTCTGACCAGTTTCCACAAAAACACTAACCAAAACTCCTGTTTTTTCAAACGATAAATTAATGTTTTCAAGCGGTTTTACTTTACCGGCTACACTAATTTCCTGAACTACATTTTGCTTTTTAACGATATAAAAGTTATTTTTAAAGGATTTATTCTTTCCCCAAATTAAATAACCCGTGATTACGGTAAAAATTATTAAAACCAATATTATAAAGATTATTTTTTTAGAAAATTTAATCATTTTAATTTATAACTTCAGCGTTGAAAAACTATGTTGAAGGTTTATGTTGAAGGTTCTACCTTCAACATTTCTACCTTCAACATTTTTTAATATCAAAAGCTTGGGTGTGGGTTAATGTTTCTAAATAGTATTCTTCTTCTTGAAAATAACCGCCGAGTTTTTTAATTGGCGGAA
>FWPU01002301.1_pt1 | contig 53506 bp, 40 predicted proteins | sample 2228361 | NCBI WGS metagenome assembly FWPU01 (sample SAMEA103939777, study PRJEB20133) | metagenome | reverse complement strand
AATCACCGACATTTATATTTTGATGCAAATATGAATTATAGAAACGCAAAATACCAGGAAGGCTAGGCTTTTGCAATTGAAAAGTCAAGACCTCTCCCCCAGCCCCTCTCCTTCACAAGGAGAGGGGCGCCCATAAGGGCGGGGTGAGGTTTTAAAATCACCGACATTTATATTTTGATGCAAATATGAGTCGATGAAAACGGAGAACACTTTAAGAAACTCTCCGTGAATACCTCCGTGCCTCTCTGTGTCCACTGGGGTTTGAGAAAGAAACTAAATTAAAATCCCCATTGCAACCAATTACTCAATAAAATCTTCCCTTCGGGTGTCATAATACTCTCCGGATGAAACTGCACACCTGCAACAGGTAATATTTTGTGAGCCATTGCCATGATCTCATTCTCTTGATCAACCGCTAAAATTTGCCATTCTCCTTTTAGATTCTTTGCATCAACAACCCAAGAATGATAACGCCCGGCTCGAAAAATATCAGGCATCCCTTGAAATAGAATATGCTTGCAACATATTTTAATTTCTGTTGACACTCCATGATAAACTTTTGATAGATTTTTGAGTTTGCTGCCCGTAAATACTCCCAACGCTTGATGACCAAGGCACACTCCAAGCATTTTTTTTAGTCCCCAATAATGTTCGATAATTTTCATCAACTGCCCGGCCTCATGAGGCAAACCGGGCCCCGGAGAAAAAACCAAAGCATCATAAGCATCCAATGATTCGACATTCACCAAATCATTAAAGAAAACATCTACATCTACTTTGTCGAATGATTCTAAATAATGCAACAGATTGTAAGTAAAACTGTCGTAATTATCAATCAAAGCTATTTTCATCCGGATTAAAGTAACCCAAAGAATTGTTACTCATCATCGGGTTCACTCTGAAATCGTTTAATTTCTTCTTTGGCCCGTTCCATTTCGCGTCTTTTCTTCTCTTCCTTTTTAAGCCGGTCAAGCTCTTCAGGGTCATATTTTTTAAACTCCTCGATCAATGATTTCAATTTAGGATCAACCGATTTTCCCTGACCTTGCAACCACTCTGAGTATATTAGCAAGCCCTCTGCCAATATAGGCGCAGTGATTGGGTCCGGCTTAAATCCGGTTTTGATAGAATCCATTGCGATCATAAAATTCTTTTCTGCCTCTCCCAAATTGTTAGTTTTGGCAAAAGACAATCCATTCCATAGAACAATCACAGGGTCATCACTAAAAAGTTTCATGGCATACTTATAAGTTTTGCTTGCTTTGCGATAATCTTCGGTGATAAAATAATGTTGTCCAAGCTTATTTAAAGAATCTTTCAATGTTTTGAAATACTCGGCATACTTTGGATAATATTCACCCTTTTTGTCTTTTTTCCTAAACTTATCGGCATATTTAACAGCATCCCAAAATGCCTTTGGATATTTTTCCTGTAATTTTTCGTTCTTGCAAATTTCAAAATAACTCATTGATGCATAAATATAAGGCAGTGGATGACGACTATATTTACTATTTTCGGTCAATTTCAAAGATTTCCACACACAATCTTCATATTTGCCGTCCACATACATGATAATGATTTTATCTATTTGTGGATCATTTTCTTCCTGGGCTTTTAGTACAGGACTCGAAAACAATACTATTGATAATTGTAAAAAAAGAATTAAACGAAACATTTTCATATTCACTCAAATTAAAATTTAATGCGCTAAAATTATGGATATTTTGCAAAATTATTCAATAATTATGCCGTTTATCTCCAAGGAAACTTTCAAAAACAAAAAATATTAACAAAATTCGTTTAACAACTCATCGGACTTTCAAGATTTTAAAAAATTGTAGGTTGTAATTTTACGACACTTATGAAAAAAGTTAAAATATCAACGGTTTTAGCAATTATTTTGATCTTTTCATTATCAAACGGAAAAACCAACTACCCTATTTCTTTAGAACCATCAACTCCCATTGCCGATTCAATCATAAAGCACATGCCGCTGAAAAAACAAATTGCCCAATTGTTTATGGTGTCGGCCTACTCAAACAAAGATGAAAAACATGTAAAAGAGATAGAAAAATTAATAACGGAATATAATATCGGCGGGTTGATTTTTTTTCAAGGAACCCCCGAAAAACAATTTCAGCTCACCAAAATGTATCAATCGAAATCTTCTATCCCATTGATGATAGGAATCGATGCTGAATGGGGATTGGCTATGCGACTGGACAACACTCCGAAATATCCTTGGCAAATGGTGCTGGGCGCTTTGGAAAACGACTCGTTGATCTATCAAATGGGCCTACAAATTGCCCATCAATGCAGGGCTTTAGGCATACATATCAATTTTGCACCGGTGGTTGACCTCAACAACAACCCGGACAATCCTGTCATCAACGCCCGTAGTTTTGGAGAAAATAAATATGCTGTTGCCAAAAAGAGTTTGATGTATATGAAAGGATTGATGGATGGCGGGGTTTTGGCTTGCGCCAAACATTTCCCCGGCCACGGCAACACCCACACCGACTCTCACCTCGACCTCCCTGTAATAGATGTTAACAGACAACAAATAAACGAATACGAGCTATATCCCTTCCAATTCTTAATGAATTTTGACCTCCCCTCGGTTATGGTTGCCCACATTGCATTACCCTCGATTACAGGAGACAACTCCCTGCCTGCCACTCTATCGCCCCTGATCGTAAAAAACATATTGCAGGATTCTTTGGGCTTTAAAGGTTTAATATTTACCGATGCTCTGAACATGAAAGGAGTCAGTAAGTTTTATAAGCCCGGACAGCTGGAAGTGAAAGCGCTGCTGGCCGGCAACGATATTTTGTTGTTTTCTGAAAATATTCCCGTAGCCATCGATTCCATCATGCAAGCTGTCAACTCAGGTTTAATAGATTCTGCAGAAATAGCCAGGAAATGCCATAAAGTTTTAAAATTTAAAGAAAGATATAATATTTTTCAAAATCCTGCCCCAAAAAATTTCAATCCACAAGAGCTGAACAAAACCGAATATCGCGCTTTAATCAACAAAATAATTCGAGAATCTATCACTGTGGCAAAAAATAACAAAAACATATTGCCCATTGTTGATTTCAATCAAAAAATTGCCTGGCTATCCACAGGCATGGATGAAAGCTCGACATTTTACAATACATTAAAGTATTATACACGCGTTGACTCCCTTTCCATACAATGGAGTGCCGACTCATTGATAAAAGCTGCAGGAGAATATGATCTCATCATCATTTCACATCACATATCTTCAAAAACACCTTGGAAAAAATATCAATTGAGCGATGAAACAAGTAAAAAACTGCAATTGATTTCTCTGAAAAACAACGTTGTGTTGGTAGGTTTTTGCAACCCCTACTTTTTAAAAAGCTTTGCTTCACTTTCAAATTTTGAAAGTATAGTAATTGCATATCTTAACGATAAAGAAGCACAATTTTATACTGCTCAGATATTGTTTGGAGCCCGTGATGCCAATGGGCGCCTGCCCGTAACGGCACATCCGAAATTATTGGCCGGTACAGGATACGAACTGGCTGCCTCCGATATACTTCAATATCTCACTGATGATGAAATGAAGTTAAATCAAACCTGCATTTTTAAAATCGACAGTTTTGTCAACCGCTGCATTTCCGAAAAAGTTTTTCCGGGATGTCAAATATTGGCAGCCAAAAATGGTAAAGTTTTTTTCATGAAAAACTACGGAAACCTTACCTACGATCCTCAATCTCCCAAAGTAACAGATTTCACATTATACGACGTTGCCTCGGTTACAAAAATTACAGCTACTTTGCCTCTCATTATGAGAATCGATCAACGCCACGAATTTAATACAGATCACTATTTAGGCCAATATTTGCCAAAGTTAACAGCCCACACCCCCTATTTTAAAGTAAAATTAAAGGAAATGCTTGCCCATCAGGCAGGTTTGCCGGCATGGATACCTTTTTACCTTGATTTTATCAAGAACGGACAATTGGACCCGGAATATTTTTCCCGTGATTCGACTACAAAATTTTCTGTCAAAGTGAAAGATTCCCTCTATACCACCGAAAAAATGGAAAAATACATTTATGACAAAATACTTTCCACTCCTCTCAAAAAGAAAGAATACAGATACAGCGACATTGGATATTATTTTCTGAAAAAAATAATTGAAGAAAAATACGATCTTTCATTAGATATTGCCGCATGCCGTTATTTCTATGCACCTTTGGGGATGAGTGAAACTATGTTTAATCCCTGGAGAAAAATTCCCCCCTCTAGGGTTGCTCCTTCGGAATATGACACTTATTTTCGTCAAGGGATCATTCATCGCTATGTGCATGATCCCGGTTCAGCCATGTTGGGCGGTATTGGTGGTCACGCCGGATTGTTTTCTAATGCCAACGACATGGCCAAAATCATGCAAATGTATCTTCAATGGGGGAAATATGGGCAACAAAGATTGCTGGACTCTGCTGTAATAGCAAAATATACTGAATGTGCCTTTTGCAATAACGAAAATGGAAATGTTAACCGCAGGGGATTGGGATTTGACAAGCCGGTCAGAGATGGTTCCAATGGTCCTACGTTCAACGGTATATCTTTTGAAAGTTATGGTCATACAGGATTTACAGGTACCATGGTCTGGGCCGATCCGGAAACCGGAATTGTATATGTGTTTCTATCTAACAGGACTTACCCATCTTCCGAAAACAACAAAATTGTACAATTGAACGTCAGATCTACCATTCAACAATGGATTTATGAAATGGTAAAATAATCATTGATTTACAGAACTTAAATGGTATGAAATTTGCCATCCCTTCAATAAATTCAAACTTTCATGAGAAATTATTACCAGCAAATATTTTCAAATTGTAATTTTTGTTTGCCTTTACACTTCAGAATAAAACGTTTTTATTCTTTTCTAAAATTGAATTTGTTATTAACTCCCTTTTTATACAATAAAATCAATGGATTCGTTTTGTCTTTATTCCTCATGTTCAAATTTTTTCCTGATGCGTATTCACAAAGTGATACTTTGCATGATAAGAATCTTTATTATATCTTACCCTACGAAGTTGAATACACCGGTGGAATGAAAAAAAATTACCGAAGTATTACAACGTTCTTCAGATGTTCACCGGATGAAAATTTGCAAATCATTTCTGTTCATAAAGGCAATTATATATTTTCACTTGATTCTATACAGCTTAAACCAAACGATTGGTATATAATAAAAATTGAAGAATATTTTGATAAAAAGAAGCAACCGTTAAATGCAAATCTCAGCATCTTTCATCAAAGTGTTTTGATAAAACAAGAATCATCTCCGGTAATTGATACTATCAATTTTAAAGAACTGATTATAAATTATCGAATAAAAAACGACTCTCGGGAAACAAAACTAATTTTCGACACATTACCTCATTATCGTTTTCATACTCCATGAACCACACGTTCATAACTCAATGCCTATAACCAAAATATCGTCCACTTGATCAAAGCTCTTTTTCCATTCGTTTAAAAAATTCTCCAGATATTCTCCTTGTTGTTTGACAGAGTATTGTGAAGATTGCAGCAATAAATTTTTAAACTTACGCATCATCAATTTTTTTCCATCTTTACCACCAAATTGATCGGGATAACCGTCACTAAAAAGAAAAATTCTCATCCCCGGCAATATATTGAGCAATTTTGTAGTAAATTTTTTATGATTAGATATTTTTTGCCCTCCAACAGAAAATTTATCCGGATTTAACTGAAAAAGTTCTTGATCAAACACGTATATCAATGGCCTGAAAGCACCTGCAAACGAAAGCACTTTATTTTTTTCGTCGATTTTCACCAGAGCTACATCCATACCATCAGAAGTATGCACATTTTTTAAGGTATTTTCTTCTTGTTTCAAAGCCAATACAATTTCGTCATTTAAACGGTTGAGAATATCTCCGGGAGATAGGTCATGATTATCCGAAACAATTTTGTTAAGAATATTAATTCCAATCATACTCATCAAAGCCCCCGGCACACCATGTCCCGTACAATCGACCGCTGCGGCATATTTTATCCCATCATTTACATAATACCAATAGAAATCTCCACTTACGATATCTTTGGGTTTGTAAATAATGAAGGATTTTGGAAATAATTCATAGAAACCATCTAAAGATGGCAACATGGCGTTTTGAATCCTTTTGGCATATTCTATACTTGCAAGGATATCTTTTTGTTTTTCGTTTAATTCTTTGGTCCTTTCGGCAACTTTAAGTTCGAGTATTCTTTTTTCTTCTTTTACTTTTTGGGTTCTCCAATAAGTATATAAATAAACTCCCAACAATAGAAGAAAAAACACCGAAGCATAAAAAATTTTGGTTTGATAAAACGGTGGTATGACCCGTATAACAATCCATGTACCGGATTCATTCCATAACCCTTCGTTATTGGCAGCTTTGACATGAAATTTGTAAATGCCTCCGGGCAAATTGCCATAACTGGCAAAATTGCGATGTGTAGGTTGTGTCCATTCGTCCTCTAAACCTTCCATTCGCCAACTGTAGAAAACTTTGCCGGGCATGTTAAATTCGGGTGCAACAAATTCGATACTCAAGAATCTGTCTTTATATGAAATCTCGTAATAGTTTTTATGAAAAAAGGAACTATCCGTGGAAAGTTCTTTTTCAAAAACTTTAATTTTTTGAATGTAAACATTAGGTATATGCCGATTGTGTCGAATATTATCGGGATAAAATGCATTAAAGCCATTTTCTCCTCCGAAATAGATTTCTCCATCTTTTGATTTGAAATAGCTTCCTTGATTGAATGCATCACTCTGGATACCTTCGGCTTCGGAGTAATTTTTTATTTTCGGATTATCCGGTTCGGTAAAATCAAAACGAATTAACCCACCGTTGTATGTAGACAGCCAAACCACATCTTTTGTCTCTTGCGCAATTCCCAATATAAAATCATTTGACAAACCGTCATTCACATAATAGGAATATAATTGGCCGGTTTTATGATTATGTAAAAACAATCCTTGTGCAGTACCTATCATAATTTGTTCCGAATCAAGAGGATGTATAACATAAACCGATTGGGAAGCCAAGGGTAATTTGGGCAAAGGTTTTGTCAAAAATTTTTGGGAATCGGTGTGAAACACATTGACACCACCGGCAGTCCCAATCCACAAGTAATGATTGATTTGATCAAAAGCCAATGTTAGTATGATGTTTGAAGATAAACCATCCAAAGTAAAATAGTTTTTCACTTCTTGCAGAGTTTCATCATAAGCTGAAAGGCCATTGTATGTCGCCATCCATATTGTTCCCCTATTGTCTTGGGTAATGGCAAAAACAGTATTGTTTGCTATTCTATGTTTTTTGGGCCCTTCATCGGCTTGTATTGGGAAAGAAAATGAATTTTTATTCAAATCATAATAATTAGCCCCTCCGCCCCAACTTCCAAACCAAATGCGATTTTGACGGTCTTTAAAAGTGCATAAAATTTTTGTGTGTAATTTATTTTCACGTGTATTGAAGTGATGAATAAGTTTTTTTGAAGATTTATCCAATACATCTATTCCACCTAAAGTTGCAACCCATATTCTGTTTAAGGAATCCTCGCAAAATCCCATAACCGATAGGTTTGTCACACCGATACTGTCTTTTCCGACCAAAGCAAAATGATTAAAATTGTTTTTGATGGGTTTGTATAAATAAACCCCATAATTGGCCCCTATCCACAAAACATCATTTGATTTAGAATACATTAAACAGTTGAGTTCAAATGTTTTCAATGCATATTTATCATCTAAACTTTCTTTTTGGAACCACCATCTTTTATTTTCCAAGTCATAAGTCCATAAACCCAGATATGATGAAACAAAGAGATTGTTGTCAAACATAGTTGCATCAGTTACCATAATCTTACCTGACATATGTTGCATTTGTTCAGGCAAAAAAATCAAGTATTGATCTTTCCCCGGATAAAACTTGAAGAAACTGCCTTTGGTTCCGATATAATAACAAGAATCTGCAGCATTTCGTACCAAACAAGTTACATTCAATAAATACGTACGATTGGTTTCAAGCGAGGATAATATCTTCCATTCTTTACGGGAAGGAAAAAAATGTTTGTAAGTAAATTTGCTTTTATCGAATTCGATGACTCCATGGTTAGACGAGCATATCAATAAGGTATTTTCACCTTCTTTTTCAATAGAGTTGATTTTAAGATTATCCAATCCCTTCAGAATGATTTTCGACAAAGTGTTATTGCTGTAGCTGTATCGATAAAGCCCATCATCCGTACCAAACCACACATAATGTTTTTCACTGTAAATATCACGTACAACAGTTTGGTCAATAGAGTGTTTTTTAAAAACAGAAAACACCTTGTCAAATACAGGAAAATAAAGGTTCAACCCGGTAGTGGTACCTATCCATATTTTACCGGAGGAGTCCAGGCTCAAAGCAGTAATGAAATTTCCGCTTAAAGCATTCGAGTCTTCCGGATGAGAACGGTAAACATGATATGAAACACTGTTATGTTTTATCAAACCGTCGGGCGTACCCAACCACACAAAACCATAATTATCTTCAAGAATACAAGTGACGCCGGATTTGACATCCATATAGTCAAACTTCAAATCTTGTGAAAACATCTGAGAGTTAAAAAAAATTCCGGCAATAAATATTGCGGCTGCTTTTACAATTTTATTTGCTGAAAAAAATCGCGACATTTCAATTTTCCCTTATGCAAATGTAATTTATTTCACCAATTAAAAAAATTCAATGTTATTAATGAAGTAGAATCAATTTACCTTCTCTTCAAAAGATTTTTAAAAAAAGAAAAAAAATCAGATTGAACATTTTTCCTGTTCAACAAATAATCGCAATTGTTCAATGCTTCAATGAAGTCGGACACCGTTGCAAATCTTTGATTCACAGCTTCAATAATAAATTTTTCAATTTCCGTTTTTTCATAGTGATGTGGGGGCCTGAAAAAAATATGTTGTTTCAATGCTTTTTCGAAAATTTGGTTAAGTTTCTTTGAAAACATGGTATTTGAACGATATTGAAAATTCAATTGTGCGTGCAAGGAAAATACCGGATTATCATTTGGCACAGGACTTTCCCCCGTTAACCAATGCAATATGCTCATGCATGCCATAAAAATATCAGACCAAGGACCAATGGCTTTGTTTATATGAAATATACACTCCTGCGGTGCATAACAGGTTGGATAGGGATATTTTTCTTCTGTTGAGATTTCACTGACCGGCAGAGCATTTGAAAAATCGATGAGATACACTTTATTTGATGAATCAACCAAAATATGCTCAGGTTTGATATCAAAATGCAAATATCCGGCGAGATGTAAATTTTCTATTTGGCCAAAAAGAGTAAGTAGCATTTCCTTCAAAAGATTCTCGTTGTAAAATTTTTTTCTGTCAACTTTCATCAATGGTTTGGCATTGATCCAGGGGCGCTTCAATTGGTGACCTTCTATCAAATTTGCAGGAAATTCCGGATAAAGAAGATTCCACAGAAATGCTTCTTTTTGAGCAATAGCTTGATTTTTAAATACTTTCAAAGCACATTTCTCATTTTTTTCCCGGATTAAGTAGAGATTGGTGAATTTACCCTTTCTGATAAGCTTTTGAAGAGGCATGTCATTTAAACTCATTGAGTAAAAGGATTGGAAAACTTAGGATTGTGGATAAATGACGTGTCTGTGAGAGTTTTTAAAAACGCAATAAGATCGGCTTTTTGTTGTGGATTGAGATTCAATCCGTTTTGAAACGATGGCAAATTCATGATGGGATCGAGATTGGGCGAATTATGCTTTATACCGCTGTTGTAATGCTCTATCACTTCTTGTAATGTTTTAAAACGTCCGTCGTGCATATACGGAGCGGTCAGTTCAACATTTCTTAGCGTGGGGGTTTTAAATTTACCCATATCGTAACTATTGCCGGTGACAGCACCATATCCTTGATCTGAAAACGTTTCGTCCAAACCATTGTTGTGAAAATCGTTGTCAGTAAACAATGGCGAAGCCGGTCCTCCATGACAGTGAAAACAATCGCCGGTTTCGGTAGTAAATATATTTAAACCACTTAATTCGCCGGGTGTAAGCATGACTTCCCCTCTAAGATAACGGTCGAATTTTGAATTGGCCGAAACCAGTGTTCTGACAAATTGGCCAATGGCTTTGACCACCAAAATAGAATCTATATTTTTCGTACCAAAAGCTTCATAAAAATACGCGGGATATTTGGGATGTCTTTGTAAACGTTTAACGGCCTCAGGCCAGGTGTTATGCATTTCTATTGGGCTGCGAACCGGATGCAATGCCTGATCTTCCGGTGAAACAGCTCTGCCATCCCAAAACAAACGAGGCATCCAGGCAACATTGATCAATGGCATGGAGTTACGGTGGCCCTCAATTCCGTCAATACCTTTGCTATATCGGGCTGTATCGGTGAATGAAGCAAATTGCATATGACACGAAGCACATGATTGGGTGCTGTCGCCCGATAATATAGGATCATAAAAAAGTTTACGGCCAAGTTCCACACCCTCAACAGTCAAAGGATTATCAGGTGGAAAGACAGGATCAGGAAATCCCGGGGGATTGACCCAAGGATAAGGGGTCGGGTCATAAACAAGGGTATCGTCAGGATTATCACCTGATGGCACCGGCCATGCCGGATCTTTCCTGCATCCATATAATACAGCCAAAATTGATATACTAAAAATAAATCTGACCATTTTCATACATTCAAAATTACGAAAATAATGGTTTTATGAAATTTTAAATCCCAACACAGTAACATCGTCAATCTGATCGTAGCCATTTTTCCATTCTTTGAAAAAATTTAAAAGTTGGTTCCCTTGTTCTTGCATGGGCAATGTAGCATAATTTTCAATTAATTGAATAAACCTGCTGTGTTTAAGTTTCTTGAACTTGGACCCACCAAATTGATCGGGATAACCGTCAGAAAACAAATAAAACGTATCATCCGTGCCAATAACCGTTTTTTGCGTATGAAAAACGATTTCTCCGGGAAAACCAATAGGCAGGTCATCCGGTTTCACTTCCATCAGAACCTGCTTGGTTGCCGAAAAATGATATAATGCAATGTTGGCTCCTGCAAAATAGAGGTTATTTTCGTTTTGATTCCAACAGCACAATCCAATATCCATACCTTCTTTGATATAGTGTGGCTACGTTGAAAAATGAGTGTTGATAATTTTATTGCATTCGGTGAGAATTTCTCCGGGATTGTTCAATCCCGATTCTATGACAACTTTTTTCAATGCATTGCTGCATACCATACTCAACAACGATCCCGGCACACCATGTCCGGTACAATCTGCCACGGCAAGGAATATTTTATTTTCTTTTTGAACCATCCAATAAAAATCGCCGGATACAATATCTCTTGGTAAGTATATCAGAAAATATTCTTTTAAGAAACTTACCATCGTGTGCCGGTCCGGTAGAATGGTTTGTTGTATTCTTTTCGCATAATTGATACTGTCGATGATCTCCCTGTTTTTATTTTCAATAATAAGATAAGATTCATCCAATAAAATTCGGGCTATTACTTCATTCAAGACAGAACGGTAATTGAATATTGCCAGGATCATGGTAAAAAATGATACAGTCAAAAAAAACAACCCTCCGTTTTTTAAATACATCAATTCATCATGTATCCCGACAATTTTGATAAAAAACCAAAAAGATGCAGCACCATAAAGATAACATAGTAAAGATAAAGAATAGGGAATAATCACGACAGAATAATAAGCAGCAAATGCGGTTGAAAAACCAATATAATAAGGAATTAAAGAATCTTCAGGGACGATGGCGCACATGTAAGCAATTTCTGTAACCACCAAGAAAAAAATTATTTGTGTAGCCCAATAAGGATGAAGCTTCCGTTTGACCATCAAAATAAAGCAAACCAACATAACAACCAAAGCCAACAAACGTAAACCCAAGAACAAGTAAAACAAATCCCTTGCAAAAATATAATCATTGATTGCCCATGCCGGATAAAGAATCATGCTTGCGATGAACAATACTTTAGATCTTTGTAAAATTTTTTCATAAAAACGTTTACGAAAAAGGTTATCAACCTCATTTTTAATCAATGGATCGTTATTTTTTGAAATGCTTTTCAAAACAATTTATATTGAAAATTCAATTTTTGTTTCATTGCAGGCAAAAGTCAAAAGTATAGTTACCCTGAATTCAATGTTGTTTTATATAACAAAGATGATAAAAAATAAATAAAAACACAACCATTTATATCCGGGATTGATAACCGCAAAAAGAATATTTTTTCTTGCCGCGATCAAATAAATTGTTTGCTACTCCACAATTCTAAAAGCGACCATTTGGAGAATGTCATTCCGACAAATCGGGATTTATAAAAGTGTTACTAAAATTTATAATTAACCCCCAAGCCAAAAACTTCTTTAAATTGTGTTCTTGGACCTTGTTTATCTATGATGCCGTCATCATTTGTGTCTTGTTTGATAATGATGTCGTCATCATAAATAACGGCTAAAGAAAGTGAAGCCGAAAGAAATTTATTGATTTTAAAATTAAATATGCTTTCTGCATTGATATCAATGTTTTGCGGATTGTTAAGGTAATTGCTGAAAAAATCTGCCCTGATTTGCCAAACCACATTTTCCATTATCTCCTTTTTGGAGGCTATTCTAATATACCCCCCTATTTCATATCGAATGTTTTGTCCGGGTTGAAGCAATTGGCCATTTCCATCATACTCGGCAGGTCTTACTCCAAAAGCGCCCTGATTGGCCAACATCGTGTCCCTGACTATAGTTATTTTTGTGGTTAATGGAGCAGCAAATATTGTAGTGTTGTTGTCCGGGCCATAATTTATACCCAATGCGCCCATAATATAGGCCGGTGCAAAAAAATCAGAAATTTTCACGCTATCGTTAGGGTAATTGTAACCCGGAGCAAATTGCGTTCTAAAATTTAACAAAAAAGCGTAATAGCCATTCTTAAAAGCCCGATAACCATAACGGCTCAAAAATTCAATTTTATCGTCAGTTTTCCTAATTCCTTGATCCTGTTGCGATAAAATACCATAAGCCAGATCTAATTGATTTTCAAACCAGCTTTTCTCCCATAATCTTTGCAAATTGAGAGATAACAAAGAGTTAATGTTTATGGAATTTTGACCACCGGAAGCCCAATTAAAATATTGTGATTGAGAAAAATTTAAATTGTAAATTCCGGAAAATTTCCACCCTAAAACCGTATCTTTTTTTTCTTTGATCAAATCGACCAAATTTCCCGTTGAAGGCTGTGCATAAATTTTCATAACAAAGCACGACCCGAGAATGAAAAACCACTTAATTTTTTTCATGAATTATTTTTTAATAGATCTCTTATTTCGGTCAACAACAATTCTTCTTTGGAAGGCGCAGGCGGAGAAGCCGGTTTGGCTTCTTCTTTTTTTCTCATTGCATTAATAGCTTTAACAAATAGAAACATCACAAAAGCCACTAACAAAAATTCTATCAATACGCTCAAAAACTCACCGTATTTCACCGACACTTCTTCGGCAATAATCTTACCGGATTCGTCTGTTTGTGCTTGTTTAACCACCCATTTCCAATCACTCATATCTTTTCCCTGAAGCAATCCTACCAAAGGCATGACCATCCCTTTGATAAATGATCCTGAAAGTTTGGTGAAAGCCGCTCCCATAACAAACCCAACAGCCATATCAATCAAATTGCCTTTAAATGCAAACTCTTTGAATTCTTTTAAAAACCCCATGTTTAAAACAACTTTTTAAATTGATAAAAGTATCTTTAACTTTGTGGCAAAACTAATGAATGTTAGGCAAAATACAAATATTGCCCGAAACAGTTGCCAATCAAATTGCTGCAGGTGAAGTGGTGCAAAGACCGGCTTCGGTAGTAAAAGAATTATTGGAAAATTCGATCGATGCCGGCTCCAATCATATAGAACTCAATGTAAAAGATTCGGGAAAAACACTGATTCAGGTAATAGACAACGGAGAGGGAATGTCAAGGGCTGACGCCCGTTTATGTTTCGAACGTCATGCCACCTCTAAAATAACCAACAGTGAAGATCTTTTTCACATACACACAAAAGGATTCCGCGGAGAAGCTATGGCCTCTATTGCATCTGTAGCCCAGGTGGAGTTGTTTACTAAAACAGAAGAAGAAAACACCGGTACTTACATTGAAATCCACGGAGGCAAATTAATTAAAGAAGAACCTGTAGCTTGGAACAAAGGCACTTGTGTGAATGTAAAAAACCTTTTTTTTAACGTACCGGCACGCAGAAAGTTTCTTGGTTCTGATTCTTACGAATGGAAAATGATCATGCAGGAAGTGATAAGAATTGCCCTTGCCCATCCTGATATCAGGTTTACTGTCACTCACAACAAACAACCTGTAGCCGATTATATGCCCGGTCAATTGAAACAACGAATTATTGCCATCTTTGGAGAAAAAATAAATGAAAAACTTGTACCGGTCAACACTCAAACCGACATTATTTCCATCACCGGATTTATAGGAAAACCCGAATACAGCAAAAAACACCGTACTGAGCAATTCTTTTTTGCCAACCAACGTTATATCCGATATCCTTTTCTGCACCATGCTGTCATGGATGCTTATGAAGATTTGCTGCCATCAGGCGAAAACCCTGCATATTTTATTTTTTTAAATTGTGACCCATCAAAAATAGATGTCAATATTCATCCCACCAAAACAGAAGTGAAATTTGAAGATGAAAAAGCCATCTATCAAATACTCAAAACCACGGTACGCCAATCGCTTGGAAAATTTCAAATCGCACCAAGTTTGGATTTTGACCGTGAAAGAATTTTCGACGATCTTGAACTCACACCTCAAAAAATAAAAGTTCCACGTATTTCGTTCAACCCTGATTACAATCCATTTAAAACCCCAACGGTTCATTCCAATGAAAAATCCAACGGAAGCCAATTTCCCAAACGAGCTGATACAAAACAACAACCATCTTTCGATCAAATCCGTTCGTTTTATGATGTGCCCGACCCGGCTGCCTCTCCCTCGGATAAGCTCATCGAATTACCGTCGGAACAAAACACCGATGATTTTCTCGTTTACCGTCATCAATATATTCTCTTTATTTTAAACGGCAACCTGATAGCCATAGACCGCTTCAAAGCCCATGTAAGAGTTATTTATGAAAAAATTATCCAATCACTGGCAAGCAACGAAGTATCGACTCAAAAATTATTGCTTCCCGACACATTCGAATTAAGCGACATTGAATTGATTCATTTGCAAGATGCCAATGAATGGCTGCAAAGAATAGGATTCGAAATCGAGTCCTTTGGTCCAAGAACATTTGCCATACATGGAGTACCTTCATTTATGACTCACAGCAATTATGCCTCCATTATCAAAGATGTATTAAAAGAATTTAACATTAAAGACCAAAAAGAATTAAAAATCGGTCACCAAATTGCCTTACTTTTGGCCCAAAAAACTGCCGTGCGGAACGGAACTCCTCTGAAAAAAGAAGAAAATCAAATGATCTTGCAACAATGGCTGGCTTGTGAAGAACCTTTGATTTATCCGGGAGGTGGTAGTACGGTGGCCGAAATTCAAATTAAAAACTAAATTTATGTTTAGCAGTACCCCGCCTGTTGTAAAAAACCTTTTGATTATCAACATTCTTGTTTTTTTGGCTGCCAATATTTTACCTTCTACCTTGCATATTCCGTTAGACAATTATTTGGCATTGTATTATTGGGAATCTAATCATTTTCAACCTTATCAGTTGGTTACCCATTTTTTTACCCACACATATTTTTTTCATTTGTTTTTTAACATGTTTGCCTTATGGATGTTTGGACGGATTTTGGAAACTGTCTGGGGAGGGAAAGAATTTTTGATGTATTATTTTATTACGGCTCTTTCCGGAGCTTTGATTTATCTTGGTTATCAAACCTGGATTTATTCGGAAATGTGGAATTTGATTGCTCAATTTCACAACACACCTTCCATTGAGCTGTTTGAGCAATTTCTCGACAAATATGCCCCTCTTAAAATCATTAATCCCGAAGCTGCCGCCCAAATTCAATCCATGCTTACCGATTGGGCAAAAAATCCGGCACAATTTTCAGGACAAAATGATTTGTATGAGTTTATGCAAATGTATTATCACTATCGCATCGACACTCCTATGATTGGTGCTTCCGGAGCCGTGTTTGGAATTTTGCTTGCTTTTGGTTGGCTGTTTCCCAACACAGAATTAATGTTGTTGATCCCTCCCATTCCTTTGAAAGCAAAGTATTTTGTGATAATATACGGAGCCATTGAGCTATATGCCGGCATCAATTACAATCCCGGCGACAATGTTGCACACTTTGCCCATATCGGAGGTATGTTAGGAGGATTTGTTTATTTGTATATCCGAAAAAAAATCAAAGGTACTTTATATTAAATGACGCCATTCATGCAACCGGTTCAATGGAATATGTTGTTAAAATTGATCGTGGTCAATGCTGTGGTTTTTCTTGCCATAGCCATACTGAGATTTATACATACCGGACTTTACACACTTGTCATCGACCATCTGATGGTTTCAAACGATTTCGACAGATGGTATTCATTACCCTTTGCACTTTTTTCCTATAGTTTTTTGCATTTCGAATTTTGGCATTTTTTCTTTAACATGCTCGTCTTATTTTTTACAGGTCAAATTTTTACAAGCTTTTTGGGAGAAAACCGTTTATTGACGCTTTATCTGTTTGGATCTTTTGCAGGTGGATTATTTTTTCTGTTGACAGCATTATTTTTTGATACCTCGGATACTGTATTTTTGGCAGGTGCATCAAGTGCCGTCATTGCCATTCTTGTAGCTACCACCATTTACAGTCCCAACCTCCCGGTTTATTTGTTTTTTATAGGTCCTTTCCCCTTAAAATATGTCACACTTTTTTATGTATTATTATTGATTTTTGGACAACCCGGATGGTCTCTTTCACAAACAGCCCACATAGGAGGAATCTTTGCCGGGTGGGCCTATGTAAAATGGTTCAATCTTTTTGTTTGGAATGATATCATCACGCTACACAATTTTAAATTCTTTAAACCAAAGCCCAAAATGAAAATTTATGATCCCCAACGTGAAGCTCAAAACGAAGAAAAAATTAATGCCATTTTGGATAAAATATCACGTTATGGTTACGAAAGTTTGACTAAACAAGAAAAAGATTTTCTTTTTAAGCATAGTAAAAATCGCAAATGATGTATTGGATATTTTTTACTTCTATCATCATTCTTAATTTACTTATCGATGCCATCTTTTTTTATGTTATCAAAAAATCTTCCTGGCCATCAACAAAATCCATCTTGTATAATTTCATTCTTTTTCTAAGTGCCTGCGGGTATATTTTGATGTTATATTTACTTTTATCCTATTGGCTAAAATTTTATCCTTACAAATTGCTCCGCAACCATTTGGCATTTTTTTATTTGGCCTGTCAACTATCTAAAATCATCTTTTTGACAGCATATCTTGTGATTTATATATCAGGACAAATAAAAAAATCATTCTACCGCCCCCCCGTTTATAATCCCTCACGAAGGGAGTTTATCTCAAAGGTCTCTCTGATGGCGGCATCTTTGCCATTCTCCACTTTATCATTTTCTATCATTAAGCCATTCAGCAATAAAATTTTTCATGAAATTCTATATTTTGACAATTTGCCGGAGGCATTCGAAGGATTTAAAATCATACAAATTTCCGATCTGCATTTAGGCAGTTTTTTGTCACAAGAACCTATTCTACAACTTGCCCGTAGCATGAAAAACCTGCAAGCAGACATTGTGGTGTTTACCGGCGATCTGGTGAACGAAATTGCAGAAGAAGCTCTGGACTTTTTACCCGTTTTAAAACAAATTACATCCTTGCCTGTTTATGCTATTCTCGGCAACCATGATTATGGCGATTACTTCTATGGAAAAGATGATTTAACCGGCAAATTGCACAATATGCAATTAATGGAGGAGATTTATCAAACGCTTGGTTGGCGATTGTTGAAAAACGAACATGTGTTGATCGAAAAGGCCACCGAAAAGATTGCTTTGATTGGAGTTGAAAATTGGGGATATCATGCCCGATTTCAAAAATATGGCGATATAGAAAAAGCCACCAACAATTTAGATTTAGATAAATATTTTACTATTTTGCTAACGCACGACCCGACCCATTTCGAACATGTGGTAGAAAAACAAAAATTAAATATTCCTCTTACGCTTAGCGGCCACACACACGGTATGCAAATGGGTATTAGAACCAAAAACTTCCGCTGGAGCCCATCTGCCGGCATTTACAAATATTGGGGCGGATTATATGAAAATGAAAATGCCCAAAAAATTTATGTCAATACGGGGTATGGTTATATTGGCATGCCGGCCAGAATAGGTATCAATCCTGAAATAACCTTAATCGAACTCAGGAAGAAAAAATAATTGCAAGCGATTGATTTTGCCGGGGAATTTAGCCAATCATATTTTTTGGATTTTTCTCACAAACTAAAAAAATATTTATTACATTTGCAGTCCTAAAAAAATAAATACGTTATGAAAAAAGGTATTCATCCGGAAAATTATCGTTTGGTAGTATTTAAAGATATGAGCAACGACTATGCTTTTTTAACCCGTTCTACTGCTCAATCTAAAGAAACCATCGTCTGGGAAGACGGCAACGAATATCCATTGATAAAAGTGGAAATTTCCCATAAATCCCACCCATTCTACACCGGTAAAATGCAATTTGTCGATACTGCCGGAAGAATCGATAAGTTTAAAAAACGTTACGAAAGACATCAAAAATAATTCTTTGACTCGTCTTATTTTGAGAAGCATTTATCATCAGATAAATGCTTTTTTTGTTTTATTTGCATTGCTATGAAAAATATCCAAAACTTAATATTTACCGATTTCTATCATAAGGATTTTTTGCCTTTGACATTTTTCAAACCTTTTGCCGAATTGCGTTCCGGCATTTTCACCTTTCGCCAACGATGGGAATTATTGACCAATTTAAAGACAACCGGATATTTTACAGAAAATTATCTATTGCCTTTGTATAACTCGCCCTCGCCCGGTATTTCCCTGATAATAAACCCCAATATTGTCCCTACACAAAAGTTGATTGAAAAAATTTTGCAAATCAATACGGGTGAATCATTATGGATGGGAGATCTTTTTATCGCTGCGCTCACCAATGATATTCCCGTTGATTGGTCTGATGTACAAGGATATTTTAAACAAAACACATCCCCCTCTCAAATAAGCAATACATTTGAAATTGAATGTTTCACCAGACCTTGGGAACTGTTTCTTTGGAACCAAAAAATGTTTGCTATAGATATAAATCTTCTTCCTGAAGATTTTGTTTTGGTAAATGAAATACCCGGAGTTTTTATAAAAGGCGCGGGAATATACATGCATCCCTCTGCCATCATACAACCGGGAACGGTCATCAACGCGACTTCCGGTCCGGTTATATTGGACAAACATTCCGAGATAATGGAAGGATGTATGATTCGCGGACCCTTTTATTTGGGCGAACATGCCCAATTGAAAATGGGAGCGAAAATATATGGGCCAACAACCATAGGACCCTATTGCAAGGTAGGAGGCGAAGTAAACAACAGCATTTTTACCGCTTATAGCAACAAAGCACATGACGGTTTTATCGGAAACTCCGTGATTGGCGAATGGGTCAATTTAGGAGCCGACACCAACAATTCCAATCTTAAGAACAATTACAGTGAAGTAACCGTATGGAGCTATAAAGAAAACGGATGGATCAACACAGGACTGCAGTTTTGTGGCTTAATCATGGGCGACCATGCCAAATCGGCCATTAACACACAGTTTAATACCGGTACCGTTTGCGGCCCCTTTGCCAATATCTTTATGCCGGGCTTTCCGCCAAAACATATTCCCGCTTTTTCTTGGGGCGGCCACCGTTCCAATAAATTTCAACTTGACAAAGCCATAGAAATGATTCACCGGGTCATGGAACGACGCCAAGTGAAACCCACTGAAGAATATCTCATGATTGTTGAACATGTTTACCAACATCTTACCTGACATTTTTTCATCTTTTGCTCTTTGGCAAGCTTATTGAACAATTATTTAGCTCAATCTAAAAACATTTGCTCATGAATGCAGACAACTTTTTCATTCCCAACATATTAGACGAAGAAGTAGAGTTTGTTCCTTTAATGACGGAGGACGACGAAGAAAAAATGAACAATGAAGAGGTGCCTCAAACCCTGCCAATTTTACCTCTTCGCAATACCGTACTTTTCCCCGGCATCGTCATACCGATCACCGTAGGGCGTGACAAAAGTATTCATCTCATTAAAGATGCCTATGCAGGAAACAAACTTATTGGTGTTGCCGCGCAAAAAGATGACAAAATAGAAAATCCTGAAGAAAAGGATATTTTCAAAATAGGCACGGTGGCCAAAATTCTCAAAATGCTGAAAATGCCCGATGGCAATATTACCGCCATCATTCAAGGGAAACGCAGGTTCGAAATCATCGAAATGTTACAAACCGAGCCTTATTTTGTGGCAAAAGTATCTCCCATTACTCATGCTGAAATGCCCAAAGACGAAAAATTTAAAGCACTGGTATCGACCATCCGCGATTTGGCTTTACAAATCATAAAATTATCACCCAACATACCTTCAGAAGCTTCCATTGCTATCAAAAATATCGAAAGTCCATTTTTTTTGATAAATTTCATCGCATCCAATCTCAATATTAAAGTTGAAGAAAAACAAGCCCTGCTCGAAGAAATCAACATCACCAACCGCGCCGAAAAAGTGCTTCATCATCTGTCTATGGAGCATAAATTATTGTTGATGAAGCATGAAATTCAAAGCAAAGTTAAAAGCGAACTTGATCGTCAACAACGGGAATTTTTTCTAAATCAGCAATTGAAACAAATACAGGAAGAGCTTGGAGGAACTCCACAAGAACTTGAAATAAAGGCCTTTAAAGAAAAGGCTGCCAAAAAAAAGTGGCCTAGTCATGCCAAAGAAAGATTTGAAAAAGAAATTGAAAAACTTCAACGTCTCAATCCTGCCGCAGCCGAATATTCAATTCAAGTAAACTATATCGAAACATTGTTGGATCTGCCTTGGAATCATTATACCCGCGACAGATTCGATTTAAAGCGTGCACAAAGAATTCTCGACCGCGATCATTTCGGATTGGAAAAAGTAAAAGAAAGAATCATTGAACATTTGGCTGTGTTGAAACTCAAAAAAAACATGAAAGCCCCAATTTTATGTTTATACGGCCCTCCGGGAGTAGGGAAAACGTCTCTTGGAAGATCTATTGCCGAAGCCCTGGGAAGAAAATATGTCAGAATGTCGCTGGGCGGATTGCACGATGAAGCTGAGATTCGCGGCCACCGCAAAACATATATTGGTGCCATGCCGGGGAGAATTATTCAAAACATCAAAAAAGCCCAATCATCCAATCCTGTATTCATTTTAGATGAAATTGACAAGCTTGGGCGCGACATTCATGGTGACCCTTCTTCGGCATTGCTCGAAGTGCTCGATCCGGAACAAAACAAAGCATTTTATGACAACTTCCTGGAGATCGAATACGATCTGTCAAGAGTATTGTTCATTGCCACGGCAAACAACTTGTCAACCATTCAACCGGCTTTGCTCGACCGCATGGAGATAATTGAAATTAACGGATATACCATTGAAGAAAAAATAGAAATAGCAAAAAGGCATTTGATCCCAAAATTGTTGGTTGAACATGGCATGCAAAAAAACGAAATTGAAATTCTTCCCGAAACTATCGAAAAAATCATCAATGAGCACACCCGCGAATCAGGTGTAAGAGGGCTTGAAAAAAAACTTGCCAAAATCATTCGCAATCGTGCCAAAAGTAAAGCTCTGGGTGAGAAATTTGAAAAAATTGTTCATGCCGGGGAAATTGAAGATATACTTGGTCCGGGACATTCGTTGGACAAATATCAAGGGAACGATGTGGCAGGTGTAGTGACCGGACTTGCCTGGACGCCCACCGGAGGGGATATTTTGTTTGTCGAAGTTGGTCTTAGCCCGGGCAAAGGCAAATTAACCATTACAGGAAACCTTGGAGATGTGATGAAAGAATCAGCCACTATTGCCTTTCATTATTTTAAGTCCATTGCAAATAAATTTCATATTGCCCCGGAGGTCTTCGACAAATGGGATGTGCATATACACGTGCCCGAAGGTGCTATTCCGAAAGACGGACCATCGGCAGGCATCACGATGCTTACTGCAATTGCATCGGCATTTACACAAAGAAAAGTAAAAAGCAAACTTGCCATGACTGGAGAAATCACTTTGAGAGGACGAGTGTTGGCTGTAGGAGGTATTAAAGAGAAAATACTGGCTGCAAAAAGAGCCGGTATCAAAGAGATAATTCTTTCTGTGGACAACGAAAAAGATGTAAAAGAGATTAAACCACAATATATTAAAGGGCTGAATTTCACCTATGTAGAAAAAATGGATGAAGTGCTCGAAAAAGCTTTGCTGAAACAAACGGTCAAATCGCCTTTGCAATTGGTGTAATATGTAAATAACCCCGGTTGTATTTCATGTGGTCATTTACATAAATGCCATATGCTTCTTACAATGTTGTTTGCAGTAATAAATTGTGTGAGGTTATTTTTTCATCAATGTAATGTTTTTTCAAATAAAAAAAACAACTTACAACTATTATTCAACCATAATCATATTTTGACAAGGCAAATGAGAATAACAAATGGTTTGTTTTATTTTTGAAATGTGAAGAATATTATCGTACATTTGTCATATGATTTTTCCCAAAAAAACAAATATAGTTTCCCGTTGTATTCTTCTCATCTACATTATTTTTCTTTCTCATACCTTTTTTCCTCACCGCCATCAAATCCACAACAACCACTATGATATTCTTCATTTTACTAACAACCAAGAAGATTTATCACAACACGAGCATTGTACCAGCGGATCGTTGTTTGGTCAGAATAACATCCAACAATGGTTGGAAATTTTTCTTTCGATCATCACATCAATTCCACACAATCTTGACCAGGAAGTAATGGGTTTTCATATAGCATTTGGTTTTATTTTTCTCATTTTATTTCTTTTTTATCTTGCATCGTCTAAATCTTTATCCGGAATTTTCAAATTTTTTATTCACGACATATTTGTTCATTTCAATCAACTATCCGGATTCAAACCATCATCATTTTATTTTTACAACTTCGCTCTGAGAGCACCTCCGGTTGTTTAAGCCGTCTATTATCTTTTTCTCTTAATTTTTTCCAAGCTTAAATCATTAAAATTTTTATGTATGATACGCAAAATCATTGCATTTTTTGTGCAACATAAATGGTTGGCGTTTGTATTGACAGGCATTTGGTCATTGGCCGGACTATACTCGCTCTTTCATATTCCTGTAGATGCAGTTCCGGATATCACCAACAATCAAGTTCAAATTATTACATTGGCTCCGGGGTTAAGCACCGAAGAAGTTGAACAATATATCACCCATCCGGTAGAAATCAACATAGGAAATATTCAAGGTGTCGAAGCAATAAGGTCTGTTTCACGTTTTGGTTTGTCTGTCGTTACCGTGGTGTTTAAAGAAGAAATGGGAACATACTTTCCAAGGCAATTGCTCATGGAAAAGTTGAGCGAAATACGTCAATTAATTCCCAAAGAATTTGGTTCTCCTTTTTTAGGTCCGGTCACCACCGGGCTGGGAGAAATTTATCAATACAGATTAGAAGTAGACCCTGCATACAAGAAGTTTTATTCACTCGCCGATTTGCGGACAATTCAGGATTGGATCATCAAACGTCATATGATAATGATCCCGGGTGTTGTGGAAGTAAATTCATTTGGAGGATTTGTCAAACAATATGAAGTACGCATCAATCCTTACAAACTGTCTTCTATGGATATTTCTCTCACCGACATTTTGAATGCCCTGCAAAAAAACAATATAAACAGTGGCAGCGCATATATTGAGAAAAACCATCAGGCCTACTTTATTCGTGGGGAAGGTCGGATGCAATCGATTGACGACATAGCCAACACAGTGATCAAAACAATACACGGACTTCCTGTTTTGATTAAAGATATAGGCAGCGTGAATGAAGGTCACGCCATTAGATATGGAGTGGTAACAGCCAATGGACAGGGTGAATGCGTGGGCGGAGTGGTTTTGTTGCTCAAAGATTTTAATGCAAATCAAGTAATTGTCAACGTAAAAGAAAAAATAGAAGAAATTCAAAACATACTTCCTCCCGGCATCAAAATCAAACCCTTTGTCGACAGAAGCGAATTTATTTCATCGACCACCTCTACCATAAAAGAAAATTTGATTTTGGGAGCCTTGATAGTAATTTTTGTACTGGTCTTTTTATTGGGTAGTTTCCGGGGTGGAATCATCGTTGCCAGCACCATCCCCCTGGCAGTTCTGTTTGCTTTTTTATTGATGAAAATCACCGGAACCTGGATAAACCTGATGAGCTTAGGCGCCATAGATTTCGGTATTTTGGTCGATGGAGCCATTATTATTGTTGAAGGCACATTGGCTTATTTGTCCGGTAAATTGCTTATACCCGGAAATATTTCTCCTTCTAAAGACAACATCACCACTTTGGCTGCCGGCAATATGATGAGCTCTGCTTTTTTCGGACAGTTTATCATATTGATCGTTTTTATTCCTATTTTGATGTTGCAAGGAGTTGAGGGAAAAATGTTTAAACCCATGGCATATACCTTTGCTTTTGCCATGCTGGGGGTAATTTTGCTTTGTTTAACGTATGTTCCGGCCTTAACTGCGTTATGGATTCGGCATGACAATAAAAAAACCATTGGAGAAAAATGGATGGAAAAGATTGAAAATTCGTATGAAAAATTTCTTCTACGGCTTTTTGGATATAGAAAAATAATCTATGCCTTTTCTTTCATTTTCATGGCCTCCGGCATTTTCTTGTTTTTTCGTTCAGGTGGAGAGTTCCTTCCGCGCCTGGACGAGGGCGATATGGCTATGCATATTCTGCTCAAACCGGGAAGCTCGGTTTCGGAATCGGTGAAAATTGCCACCGAAGTGGAACGTTTACTCAAAAAGAATTTCCCGGAAGTAAAACAAATGGTCAGCCGTTTTGGTGTAAGCGAAATTCCAACCGACCCAATGCCTATAGAAATGGGTGATTGCATCATCACCTTAAAACCCAAAAATGAATGGACGTCGGCTTCAACCAAAGAAGAACTGATTGAAAAAATGAAACAAACACTTTCTATCATTCCCGGAGTCAATTTTATATTCACCCAACCCATCGAAATGCGTTTCAATGAATTGTTATCGGGTGTCAGAGAAGATTTGGCCATAAAAATATTTGGAGATGATTGGAACACGCTCGACAGCATTGCCCGGCAAATAGCCCAAATTATCAAGGACATTCCGGGAGTTGCCGACCTTAAGACCGAAGCCATTTCGGGTCACCCCCAAATCAATATCAAAATTTTACGTCACAAATTGGCTCTGTATGGCCTTTCTGTGGAAGATGTACAACAAACAATACAAGCCATTGTGGCAGGAATAGAAGCGGGTCAGATTTTAGAAAATAACAAACGATTTGATTTGATGCTGCGGTTCGATAGCGCATCTTCACAATCTGTGGAATCTATCGGCAATATTCCTTTAACAACCCCACAAGGTCATAAGATTATGTTAAAACAAATTGCCGATATTGGTTTTGTCAACGGAGCATTACAAATAAGCCGTGAAAATACACACCGACGTTCCTATGTTGGTGTCAATGTAAGAAACCGCGATTTGGCATCGGTGGTTGAAGACATTCAAAATAAACTTGAAAAAAAACTTCTACTTCCCCCGGGCTATAGAGTCGCTTTTGGTGGGGCATACGAAAATTATGAAAGGGCATTGAGCACTTTTGCCTGGTTGGTCCCCATTGTTTTGCTCACCATCGGATTGCTGATATACTTTGCCATCGAATCATTCCGGCAAACATTGTTGATTTATACTGCAGTGCCTTTTGCCTTTACAGGTGGAATCTGGGCAATTTATCTGCGAGACATCAATTTTAGTATTTCTGCCGGGGTGGGTTTTATAGTTCTGTTTGGTGTGGCGGTGTTAAACGGACTTGTGCTTTTCAACGTATGGAATGAACTCAAAAAAAATGAAATCTCACTGAAAAAATTGAGTGTTCAAGGAGCCAAAATTAGAATCAGACCCATCCTGCTAACTGCCTTGACCGACATTTTGGGATTTTTACCCATGGCTTTTTCGCAATCAGCCGGGGCTGAAGTACAACGCCCATTGGCTACGGTGGTCATAGGTGGCATGTTTACTTCTACCACTTTAATTTTAATATTGTTGCCATTGCTATTTTATGATACTTATTCAGCCAAAAAAACTTTAAAACCATGAAAAAAATACTAATCATTCTTTTTGGCTTTCAGGCGTGTTACATGGACCTGATTTCCCAAATTAACGTCGAGAACGTAGATCAATTGATTGATCTATCGATTCAAGATCATCTTATGTTAAAATCGGCCGAGTTGCAATATCAAAAATCTGCAAACGAAAAGAAAACCGCATTCAATCCGGGTTATACGCAATTTTCTTTACATTATGGGCAATACAATAGTTTCTACAATGACCTGGCATATCAAATCAATCAAACTTTTGATCTGCCTCAAGTTTACATTGCTAAAAAATCAGTATTAAACAAACAATCCGAAATTGCCAATTTATCTCCCCGGCTCATTGAAATTGAAATTAAAAAAAATATCCGTCAATTGTGGATTCAATGGATGATTGGGCTTAAATCGAAACAAATTCTTTTACAACAAGACAGTATGCTGAATGAATGGAAAAGAATTGCCGCCTCACAAGCCCAAAATGGCGATATCACCACATTGGAATATGAGATTGTAGAAAATCTCAAAAGAAACCTGCAATTGCAGATACTGCAGAATGAAAGTCAATTGCAAAAAGTTTATGAAACAATAAAAATTTATGCCGGACAAGAAGTAAAACTGCCTGATTACCCGGTTGATGGCGAGTTAATTTTAGAGTCTGATACCACACACTATCGGGAAAGTCCATGGATTACGCTTTTGCAAAGCAAACAAGATGTAGCCAAAATTCAATGGAAAATCCAAAAAAACGAATGGTGGCCAAAACTTTCATTGACATATTACAACATGAGTTTAAGAGGACAACCCAACAGGGATGGAACCATTACAACGATAAACGACCGCTTTTCAAGTTTCCAGATAGGAATTGGAATACCTCTCATATACCATGCACAAAAAAATTTGGTGAAAGCATCAAAGCTTCAATCAGAATCGATATATGCAGAACTTGAATGGCAAAAAAGAATTTGGTCAAATAAAATTCTTACCACCGGAATAGAATTAAACCAATGGAAACAGCAAAAATTGACGTTCGAAAGTCAATCATTCCCTCTTGTAGAAAAAATCAAAAAGCAAGCCCTCATTCTTTACGGTTCTTCAGCAATAACATTCCAACAATTTTGGCAGATGATCAATCAAAGTTTTGAGCTTGAAAAACAATATTTGGACATTTTGAAAAATTATTATACAACATATGCCGAATGGCTTTATTTAAAAGGACTTTAAAATATGAATACCATGAAAAATTTTCAATTTCTTAAAATTAATTTCTTGCTATTGATTTCCTTTGCCATGTTTGCATGCAATCAAAAAAACAATTCGACAGAGGAAAACAATTTAGAAGAATCCGATTTAGTGAAGATAAACAAAGATCTGGCAACTAAATTTCAAATAGAAACCCAATTGTATAAACCCGAGTATTTTCATCCATTCATACAAGTAAAAGGTTATTTGAAAATTCCTCCTCAAAATAAAGCCACATTGACAACACCCGTTGGAGCCATCATCGAAAACATTGCGGTAATCGAAGGACAACAGGTCAGAAAAGGGCAAATTTTAGCCCGGCTTGCTCATCCCGATTTGCTGAAACTTCAGTCCGAATTCATTTCACTTTACAATGATTTGATTTATTGGGAGAATGAATATAATAGACAAAAAAACTTATTTGAACAAAAAGCCATCCCGGAAAAAGAATTTATCAAAACACGCAGTCAGTATTACTCCGTTAAGGCCGGATGTCTTGCATCAGCCCAAAAAATTGAATTGTTGGGTCTTTCACCCGATGAGATTGTTCAAAACGGGCCGATTGACAAAGTGTCGCTGAAAAGTCCTTTTGACGGTTATGTTGAATCAATAAACATAAATCTATTGCAATATGCCGACCCAATGACACCCCTGATGGTAATCATCAATCCGGAACACTTACACGCCGATTTAATCGTTTATGAAGAAGATTTATCATTTGTCAAAACAGGACAAAACGTTAAGTTTTCCACTTTGCAATTTCCCGGTAAAGATTTTGACGCCCAAATCATCACCATCAACAAATCTGTGGAAAACAATTCAAGAGCCATACATCTGCATGCAGACATTCACGACGAAAAAAATATTTTAATTGCGGGAATGTATATAGAAGGTAAAATTTTCACCGGCGATTCGCTGATTTATTTGCCTGAGACAGCAGCTGTTGAATATGAAGGTCAACTCCACTTGTTTGAAAAAAACGGAGAAAACGATCAATCCATCACCTTTGAAGTCATAAACATAACATCTTATCAAAAAGTCAACGAAAAATTTGTCATCGACAATAGCACTGCCGAAAATTTAAAAAATAAAAATTTGGTCACCAATGGAGTGTATTATCTATGGTCGGAATGGAAAAAACACGAATTTGGAGAGGATGAGTAAGGAGTTGTCATCATAAGAATATTTTCTTTTACATTTGTCCAAAATTTAATCATTTTCATGAAAGCCATAGAATTCAACCGCCGGCATTATGATGACGAATTATTGAGAGAATTATACCGTCAACTTGTCAAGCCCCGACTAATTGAAGAAAAAATGCTCAAATTGTTGAGACAAGGTAAAATCAGCAAATGGTTTTCCGGCATAGGGCAAGAAGCCATCTCGGTAGGTTCGGCCATGGCTATGCTTTCTGATGAATATATCCTGCCCATGCATAGAAATTTGGGTGTGTTTACTACTCGTGGTTTGCCTTTGGCCAGATTATTCGCACAATTTCAAGGAAAAAAAAGCGGCTATACAAAAGGTCGGGACAGATCTTTTCATTTTGGCACCAAAGAGCATTATATAGTGGGCATGATTTCTCACTTGGGCCCGCAACTTGGAGTTGCCGATGGAATAGCGTTGGCTTGCAAATTACAAAAAGAAAAAAAAGCCACCTTGGTTTTTACCGGCGATGGTGCTACCAGCGAAGGTGACTTTCATGAAGCCGTGAATGTGGCTGCTGTTTGGGATTTGCCTGTTATCATTTTAATCGAAAACAATGGTTATGGACTTTCCACCCCTTCGTCCGAACAATTCAAATGTAAAAATTTTATCGACAAAGGCCCCGGATACGGCATCGAAACAGAATTGATTGATGGCAACAATATACTAGAAGTTTATCATAAAATAAGAGTAATTGCCGAATCAATACGCGAAAATCCCCGTCCTGTTCTTGTTGAATGTATAACTTTCCGTATGCGGGGACACGAAGAGGCCTCCGGAACCAAATATGTGCCTCAAGAACTTTTTGAAATTTGGAGCAAAAAAGATCCGGTAGAAAATTATGAAAAATACCTCCTTGAAGAAAACATTTTGACAAAAGATACGGTCGAACAAATCAAAAATGCCATAAAAAAAGAAATAGACGAAGCAGTAAAAATTGCTTTTGACGAACCTGAAATTGTGCCCGACTCACAAGAAGAGTTGAATGATGTATATGCACCGTTTCATTTTATACAAACACCACCGGATAACAACAAACAAGAAATGCGATTGATTGATGCCGTGAGAAATGCTCTTGATCAGGCCATGGAAAAACACCCCGGTTTGATATTGATGGGACAGGACATTGCAGAATACGGAGGTGTATTTAAAGCTACAGAAGGACTTTATGAAAAATACGGAAAAAACAGAGTCCGAAACACGCCATTGTGCGAATCAGCCATTGTGGGAGCAGCCCTTGGGTTGAGCATTAAGGGTATGAAAGCCATGGTTGAGATGCAATTTGCCGATTTTGTTTCGGAGGCCATTACACAAATTTGCAACAATCTCGCCAAAATTCATTACCGTTGGGGACAAAATGCCGATGTGGTCGTTCGTATGCCAACCGGTGCCGGAGTTGCAGCCGGGCCATTTCATTCACAAAGCAATGAAGCATGGTTTTTTCATACACCGGGATTAAAAATAGCTTATCCTTCTACTCCCTATGACGCCAAAGGGCTTTTATTGACAGCTTTTGAAGATCCCAATCCGGTAATGTTTTTTGAACATAAAGCTCTTTACAGGAGTATTTCAGATTATGTACCCACGTCCTATTACACTATACCGTTCGGAAAAGCAGTGTTAAGACACGAAGGTAATCATGCTTCTGTCATAACATATGGCATGGGTGTACATTGGGCACTACAATGGCAACAAAACAATCCGAATTACGAAATAGATGTTTTGGATTTAAGAACATTGATTCCTCTTGATTTTGATGCCATAGCCCAAACTGTAAGAAAAACCGGTAAAGTAATGATACTTCACGAAGACACCATGATCGGAGGAATAGGCGGAGAAATTGCTGCATGGATCAACGAAAATTGTTTTGAATATCTCGATGCCCCGGTGATGCGTACCGCTTCGTTGGATACGCCTGTACCTTTTGCCCCTTCGTTGGAGAAAAATTTTCTTGCCGTCGCCCGCCTAAACGAAAATATGTTAAAATTATTGAACTATTGAAAACAAATAAAATTTTGTTTCGTATAAAATATTGTATAAATTTGTTTTTCAAATTATTGATTGATGGTAACAAAAATTAAATATGGCATGATAAGTTGTTTGGTTTGCATTTTTCTTTTTTCAATGGCCATCTCTCAATCATCCTGTTCCTCCGGAAGAAAAAGCTCCAGAGTATATGCAACAGGGAAAATGGGGAACCCTAAACACAAAAACCGTCAAGTTTGGGGCAACACACAAAAAAATCGTTTTATTCAACGCTGATTTCAATGCCTACAACTTATCGGTTTCTATCATCTCAGTTGTAATATAAACCGTTTAAATCGTAGTATTCTCTTTTTCTCGTAATTTTCAAATCCTGAAGCAGGGCTGATTTTGCATTAATTCTAACCATATAACTTTTTCTTAGTCCAAAAGGAACCCATGTGATTGCCATTTCCCAACAATGCATGTCCCTGTATATATCAAAAGAGGTATAAGCAAACGCTCCTTTTACGATGTCATAATTGGTCATAAATGCCACCTTCCATTTTCTTGTCACATTGAAATCACCGTTTAATCCAACAGCATGTGTAATGGCTGCTTTTTGATATGAACCCGGTTTTGAGTAACTAAAATTGTACGACACAAATATATTCCAAGGAATATCAAAATCTATATACTGCATGGGATTAAGATTGAGTTGGTCTTTTAAAGAGTCGGGAATATGATTGGCCAATTTTTGGGCGGTTTTTTCTTGAGAACGGCTTCTTAACGAAAATGATGTAGCAAGCGAAAAAGCGGTTATTCTACCGATTGTCTTATTGTAATCCCAATAAGTGCTGTTGATTTTTTGTCCTGTGTATGACGTCCGGTAGGGTGTCAATGTGGCATTCATATTGAGTGACAATTGCTTGGAGATATAACTTCTACCCGAAATTCTTACATCGGACCATCTTAATGAATCTGCCAAAAAATTGTAATTTCCACTTAAAGACAAATTTTCAAATATCTTTAATTTTTCGGTTTTCATTGTAGAATCCTTCTTTTGCAAAACTTTCATTTCTACATTGTTGAGAATTTGATAATTTATCAAACCCGCTTCAGATTGAAAAAGCGTACCAAACAAAGAGTTTTCATATACGGAATAATTGATGGATTGTCCCGTTGTTGGATCAAAATAATTACGCTGATCGATAGAATTAGAGGGTAAATAACTTATTCCCACCGTGGGAGTCAGCACATGTCTGACAGCTTTGATGGTTTTGTGTTTGAAATTAAATGTACCGTATAATTTTGTAGTGGCATTGACAGAATAAGACAAATTACCACCCCTTGAAAATTTTGTCAAAGTATCCACAACAACACCCGCTTGCATAGGATCATATTCTTTTCTGATTTCACGGAAATACCATTTTTCGGTATAATTGACCGCCGGAGTAATGGTAAGATATTTCAAAGCTTTGAATGAGGTGGATAAAGGGATAGTATGCAAAGCTCCATTTTTCAAATTGTTTTGATAAATATTTCCAAGATTATCGAGAGAGATCAATGTATCGTATGTCGTAATTTCATTTTTAAAATTTCCTGTATAGCTTATTCCAATATTTTTATACCATTGTCCTTTACCAAACTTTCCGGTGTTTTTGAAAGGGCTCCATCTTGCCACCGTAAAAGCCACATCAGGCAAAGAAACGTTCACCTGCCTTGTTTGGGAGTTTTGATTGTGTCTCGCATTCAACGACAATGATGCCGGTGAAAAAAAACGTGGAATATTCAAAGTGTAACTAATATTGGATGCAAACGTATTGGTCAAATAATCTTGAGACACACTGTTGAAATTATTTCTGAAATTATTTGAAGTTCCTATGTTGACTCCTGAAACAAATCTACTATTCGGCCTCGCTTTTGGATCCTGCCGATGGTTCCATCGAATAAAAAACTCCCGGTTCAACTGAAAATCAGGGAATTCTCTATAGGAGTTTTTAATCTCGGCATAATTAAACTGAAAATCTCCGTCATATTTATATCTTTTTTTATATTGACTGTTGATTTTGCCTCCCCAACTGCCTTTACTATAAATATCCCCGGTGATTGACAAATCCATATAATCATTTACGGTCCAATAATACCCGCCATTTAACAAATAAAAACCCAGTGCAGGCGATTCGCCATAAGTGGGAATTAAAATACCCGAGGCCTTTCCTTTTTTGTTGGGAAACAGACCAAAAGGAACGGCCAATGGTGTGGGGACCTGTTCGATAACCATGTATGCCGGGCCGGTCACAATCAGCTCATCCGGTATGACTTTTAATTTTGAAGCATGAATGTAAAAATGTGGGGTATCCAAACTACACGTTGTATATTTACCTTGCTTGATATATAACACTTCGTTTGACATTCTTTTAACTTCATGACCATGCACATAGCTTTCTCCATCTTGAGTCATCACATCTACAATCTTTCCTTTTTTGGTTTGAAAATTATATCGCATGGCATAAGCAGTAAAAGATTGACCATTATCGCTGAATTCGGGCTTACCTATATACCTTCCCAACGAATCATATATGCCATTGGCTTCGATCAATGAGCTGTCCGAATAAATGGTTATTTGCCACGCCTTGAGTTTTGCATCTCCATATTCCACATGTGCCTCTCCAAATAACTTTATTTGCTTATTTTTGATATCGATTAAAATTGAATCACGACAACCATAAATCAATGAATACTCCAATGCATCAGGGGAAATATCGCTTTCGACCGTATCGGACACTAAAGTGTCGTTTGAAAGCAATAGCGAATCGTTTTCAATACTTTGCCCAAAAAGGCATAATTGTTGAAAACTCAGTGGAAAGAAAATGTAAAATAGTATTAAAATGTTTATTCTAAACAATTTTGCTTGGTTAAATTTGCGGGATAAAATTAAAAAACATCTCTTGGATAAAAAGAAAAAGCATAGGTTTAAACTATTTTTAACACTCCTTGCCTTATTGGTTGGCGGATTTTATACCCCTGTTTTTTCACAGGATATGTTTAAAATCAAAACCGTGGTAATCGATGCCGGTCACGGAGGCAAAGACGGAGGTTGCCAAGGGGCTTTCTCAAACGAAAAAACGGTAGCTTTGAACATAGCACTCAAATTGGGAAAATATATCGAAGAAAACTTTCCGGATATCAAAGTTATTTATACCAGGAAGGAAGATAAATTTGTTGAATTACACGAAAGGGCAAGAATTGCCAACGATGCCAATGCCGATTTATTTATTTGTATACACGCCAACAGTGGCCCCCCATCAGCTTTTGGCACAGAAACCTATGTCATGGGATTACACAAATCAGAAGCAAACTTGAATGTGGCTATGCGTGAAAATGCTTCCATTTTAATGGAAGAAAATTATCAAAACATCTATCAGGACTTTGACCCGCACTCTCCCGAATCATACATTGCCATCTCATTGATGCAAGGCGCCTATTTGGAGCAAAGTTTGAAATTTGCAGATAAAATACAACAACAATTCAGGGAAAGGGCCGGAAGATACGACAGAGGCGTGAAACAAGCAGGATTTTTGGTACTTTGGAAAACCAAGATGGCAAGTGTTTTGATTGAAACCGGTTTTTTGACCAACAAAGATGAAGAAAAATTTTTGGCCTCAGACATTGGTCAGGATTATATCGCCTCGGCTATTTTCAGAGCTTTCAGAGAATACAAAGAAGAAATAGAAAACAAAAACAACACCCCTCAGGCCACAAACAACAAAAACAACAAAAACAAAGACAACACCGAAATTGTAAATTCTTCCGAAATAGTTTTTAAAGTACAAATTCTCACTTCCACACAGAAATTAAAACCCAACGATGCTGTTTTCAACGGATTAGAAAACATTGAGTTTTATGAAGCCGGAGGGCTTTATAGATACACTTTCGGCGCCACAAACAATTATCAATCTGCTGTTGAATTACAAGAAATTGCAAAACAAAAAGGATTTAAAGATTCATTTATAGTTGCATTTAAAAACGGAAAAAGAATATCTTTGGCGGATGCTTTTAGTGAATTAAAAAATCCATGAAAATTAAATTAAGTAAAGAAACAGTTATAGGAATATTTGCCGTAGGTGGTATTGCGTTGTTATTTTGGGGAATTAATTTTCTCAAAGGAACCAATCTATTTTACTCATCAAGATATTATTATGCAATCTACGAAAGAGTAGATGGCCTTGAACCGGCAAACCCTGTGAAATTCAACGGATATCAGGTAGGGCAAGTCAAAGAAGTATTTTTTCACCCCTCGTATGACGGAAGAATTGTGGTGAAATTTTCGATCACGGAAAAAGGGCTGAAAATTAAAAAAGATGCTGTGGCCAAAATAATCTCGGCAGACCTTTTGGGAACAAAAGCCATAGATATTGACCCGGGAAGGTCGCCCGAATTATTGAAAGATGGAGACACTCTGAGATCAGATATTGAAAAATCACTGACCGAAGAAGTAAACGCTCAGATTCTCCCTTTAAAAATTAAAGCAGAAGGTTTGATACAAAGTATAGATTCGGCTGTTACCGTATTTACCGCCATTTTCAACGAAGATGCACGCATGCAGTTGCAAAAAAGTTTTCAATCTATTCAAAGATCCATCAGTACCTTTGAAAAAACTGCCAAAAGGATAGATACATTGGTAGCCAAAGAATCTAGTACCTTAAGCACATTGATGCGGCATGTCAATAATATTTCCGCCAACATTGACAACAACCAGGCAAAAATCAACAACATCATCAATAATATTTCCGCCATTAGCGATACATTAGCAGCCGCTCAATTTGCCAATACTATTTACCGCACCAACTTAGCACTGAAACAGTTTACTGAATTGTTAGAAAAAATCAACCGTGGAGAGGGAACGATTGGAGCATTGATGAATAACGACACTTTGTATAAAAACATCGAAGCCGTATCAAGAGATCTTGATTTATTGCTGGAAGATATGCGACTGCACCCGGGTAGATACATTCATTTTTCGGTATTTGGGAAAAAAGATAAAAATGCCAATCCGGCCAATACTGTCAAATATGGTCCGGAAGGCAGAAAAAAATAATAAAAACATTTAAAAGTATGATAAGTCAAATCATTTTCACGGTCATTTTAACGGGTTCAATCTTGTGGTTTATTAGTAGTTTAAAGAAAATACGTGACAATATCTTTCTTGGAAAGAAAGTAACCGTTAAAGGTGAAATAAAAGAAAGATTAAAAATCATGGCACGGGTGGCCCTCGGACAAGGCAAAATGTTTACACGGCCCGTTGCCGGTCTGTTGCACCTGATTGTTTATTTGGGATTTTTAATCGTCAATATAGAAATGCTAGAGATAGTCATCGACGGTGTTGCAGGCACCCACAGGGTTTTGTCCTTTATGGGAGGTTTTTATGATTTTTTGATCGCTTCCTTTGAATTTTTTGCTGTTGCCGTTATTATAGCATGCATTGTATTTTTAATAAGAAGAAATATTCTTAAAATTAAACGCTTTCACAATCCGGAGATGACAAAATGGCCCAAAACCGATGCAAACCTTATCCTTATATTTGAAATATTATTGATGACTGCATTTCTCACAATGAACGCTGCTGACAGCTTATTGCAACAACTCAATGCAGAACATTATGTCAAAGCAGGCGCATTTCCTTTCAGTTCGTTTCTTCATCCTTTATTTTCCGGCTTTGACACCCAACAGCTAATCATCGTAGAGCGTAGTGCATGGTGGTTTCATATTATAGGCGTGTTATTATTTTTGAATTATTTGCCCATATCTAAACATTTTCACATTATCATGGCTTTTCCCAATACTTATTTCTCCAAATTAGAACCCAAAACAGCGCTTGACAATTTGGAAGCGGTTACGCGGGAGGTTAAATTAATGCTGGACCCAAATGCCAATCCATACGAAGCCCCCGCATCAAACGAACAGCCCGGGCGTTTTGGCGCTAAAGATGTTACGGATCTAAACCGGATACAATTACTCAATGCGTATACTTGTACCGAATGCGGACGTTGCACTTCGGTATGCCCTGCCAATATCACCGGGAAAAAACTATCCCCAAGAAAAATAATGATGGACGTAAGAGACCGCATGGAAGAATTGGGTAAACACAAACGTCAACATGGAAATGTGGACGATGGCAAAGCCCTTATCAGAGATTATATCAGCGAAGAGGAAATTTTTGCTTGCACCACATGCAATGCGTGCAGCGAAATTTGTCCTGTCAATATTGACCCTGTCTCAATCATTATTGATTTAAGACGCTATTTGGTGATGGAAGAATCAAAATTGCCACAAGAATGGACCACAATGTTGACAAACATCGAAAACAATGGTGCTCCATGGCAATTTTCGATGAACGATCGGTTGAATTGGGTAAATGAATAATTTTAAATCTTAACCTATGAGCGAAACTTTAAAAGTAAAAACCATGGCACAATTTGCCGCAGAAGGCAAACAACCTGAAATTCTATTCTGGGTTGGATGTGCCGGCAGTTTTGACGACAGATCCAAAAAAATCACACGTGCTTTTGCCAAAATTTTAAACCATCTCGAGATAGATTTTGCCGTTTTGGGAACAGAAGAGTCTTGCACCGGCGATCCTGCCAAAAGATCGGGAAACGAATTTTTGTTTCAAATGCAAGCCATGGTAAATATCCAAACACTCAATGGATACGGAATCAAAAAAATTGTAACCACATGTCCGCATTGTTTTAATACACTGAAAAACGAATATCCTTCATTAGGCGGAAACTATGAAGTTTTGCACCATTCGCAGTTTTTACAACAATTGATCGATGAAGGCAAATTAAAAGTACAAGGCGGGTCATTTAAAGGGAAAAAAATAACCTTTCACGATCCGTGTTATCTTGGCCGTGGAAATAATATTTACGAAGCGCCAAGGGAATTGATAAAACAATTGGATGCCGACCTGGTGGAGATGAAAAGATGCCGGTCCGAATCTTTTTGTTGTGGTGCAGGTGGAGCACAAGTATTTAAAGAAGCCGAACCGGGAAATAAAGAAGTGAATATAGAACGCACAGAAGAAGCTCTGGAATTAAAACCCGATGTCATTGCCACCGGATGCCCATTTTGTATGATTATGTTAACCGATGGTGTCAAATTAAAAAATCAAAATGAAAATGTCAAAGTAATCGACCTGGCCGAATTAATCGCAGCCGGACTTTAAAAAAATAAATATGAATACAACTGTATCACCAAACGCAAAAATCTGGATTTTTTTTCCGGATCGAATCATCACGAAAGAAGAAAACCGTTTGTTGATGGAAGAAATTCATCAATTTTTGAAGCAATGGTCTTCACATGGGAAACCTGTAGAAAGTATTCTTGCCAATCCTGATAACTTTTTTTATGTCATTGCGGTAGACACCACAAAGAATCACATAGGCGGATGTGCTCAAGATGAATTAAACCGTTTTTTTAAAACGCTCGGCTCCAAATATGATATTGACTTTTTCAATCGTTTTATGATACCGGTCAAAAATGAGCAGGGCAATGTCGAGTTGGTCAATTTAAAACAAATTCCTGCCATTCTGCCGGATAATCTACTTTGGGCAAATACTTTGATCAATCAATGGAAAGATTTAGAAAAACTATACCTGCCTTTGCAACAACATCCACTTAAAAATTTGATATTGCAAAACGTATAATATTTGAAAGAATAGCGGTATTTTATTAAGCAACAATTGATATTATTTTGATTAACACAGCTTTCTGCATCATCTAAAAGTAGTAAATAGCTTTTTTTGCCAATAATTTATTCCTCAAGTATAAAGTAAAATTGTATGCAAATTCAAGAAATTATAAGTATTATTCTGTTTGGAACCGTTAAGATATGAGGACTTAATACTTTCTTCTTTTTTTATTCTTGTTTTTTCTTTTTTTATTGTTGTATTGGTTTTTTGCAAGAATTTCTTGTGATGCGGTAAGTTTAAAGTCCTCAGGTTTGATTTTCAATTTTCCTTTAGAAATTGCTTCTATATCATTGAAAATAATATAATCTTCAACAGATTCTCGGTTGTAGGTCAAATAGTATTTTTTCATCAAATTGGCTATGGACTGGATGAAAGCATGACGGGCAGGTCCTTTTTCCATGGCAGCCGCTTTTTCTATCAATGCCTCAACCAATCGTCCATAATGCCTGTGAGTGAAATCATGTTTTGGATATTTTAGTGGTTCGGGTTTCTGATTTACTTCTTCAGGTTTGGGTTTGGGGTAAGGCGCGTCTACATCTAATTCATAATTGGACATAATGAATAGATGATCCCATAATTTTTGCTTGAAATCTTGAGAATCTCTGATTTGAGGGTTAAGATTGCCCATTACTTCAATTATTGCATATGCCATTCGGTTTCTTTCATTACGATCTTGCAGCTGTTTACAATATTCCACTAATTTCTGCACATGCCTGCCGTATTCGGGCAAAATCAATTTATTGCGTGCGGTGTTGTAGTCAAATTTCGCTTTTTCACACATATTTCTATAAATATTTCATTATTAATTTACACGTTTCAACCTTGCAAACTTAACCAAAATAACCTTCTGTCCTGCATTTTTAAAATCGATGGTGGCTTTTATATTGGGCACCTGTCCATCGATATTTTTCACCTCCCCTATTCCGAACTTTTCATGTTCTACCCATTCTCCGGTTTTTAGATCGTACAACGGAGTGTGATTGGAATCAGGTTTAATTGAATTTACACTTACCAATTTCTGAGTTTTTGGCGGAGACGACACTTCTGTTTTGGGTGCCTTATTACCCGCATCCTTGATAGTTGAAGTTTTATGTTGATGTCCGTAGTTTCCCTGATAAGTTTTATTTTGATAGTTTCTTCTTTGAATTCTGTCATAAATGGCTCCTGAAAACTCGAGATAACTTTCGTCCATCTCATCAATAAAGGGGCTTGCAGATGAATAGATATTCTGCCCAAATCTAAAACGATTGAGAGCATAGGTAAGATAACACTTTTTTTCTGCACGAGTAATGGCTACATACAAGAGCCGTCTTTCTTCTTCCAATTCTTTGGGATCGTGCATAGCTGAAAAATTAGGGAACAATCCATCTTCCAAGCCCACTACAAATACATGATCAAACTCCAATCCTTTTGACATATGAATGGTCATTAAAGAGACAGCATTCATATTTTGCTTCTCTTCGTCGTCAGCATCGGTAAGTAAAGAAATTTCCTGCAAATAATCTTCAAGTGTAGGTAAATTATTTTCGGTTGCTTCACGTAAAGTAAATTCTTTCAATCCATTGAGCAACTCCATAATATTTTCATAACGGCTCACGCCTTCGGGCGTTTTATCACGATTTAATTCGTTGTAAATTCCTGAATGGCGCATGATTAATTCGCCGAGTTCAAAAGCGCTCTTTTCATAAAGTTGGGATGAAAAAAATTCTATCATTTCACGGAACTCTTGAAGTTTTTTCAACGTTCCCGAATGTAAGTTGGCATTTAATTGAGGGGCATTCAGAATGGCCTGCCAAAGAGAAATTTGAAGTGTAGCGGCTTTTTCTATCAGCTTATTGACTGTTGTGTCTCCAATACCTCTGGCCGGATAGTTGATTACACGTTTAAGTGCCTCTTCATCATTTGGGTTGACTGTCAAACGAAAATATGCCAACAAATCTTTTATTTCTTTGCGCTGATAAAACGATATGGACCCAAATAATCTGTAAGGTATATTTTTCCTCCGTAAATGCTCTTCAATAATTCGCGATTGAGCATTGGTCCGGTACAAAACTGCAAAATCCTTGTAATCGCCCTGGCCATTGACATATCTTCTGTATATCTCATTGGCAACAAATTGCCCTTCTTCAATATCGGTTTGGCAGCAATGCACAGTGATCTTTTCTCCGGCTTCGTTGATGGTATATATTTTCTTTTCCAATCGTTGTTTATTGTGTCTTATCAACGAGTTGGCCGCTTCTACAATATTTTTGGTAGAACGGTAATTCAATTCCAATTTAAACATTGTGTAATCGGGAAAATCTTTTTTGAAATTTAAAATATTGGTTATGTCGGCCCCTCTAAAACTGTAGATACTTTGAGAATCATCCCCAACGACACATATGTTTTCAAATCTTTGGGCAAGTTTTTTTACTATGATGTATTGGGAATAATTGGTGTCTTGATACTCATCCACCATAATATAACGGAACCGGTCCTGATATTTGACCAAAATTTCCGGAAAATCTCTCATCAAAACATTGGTATTGTACAGCAAATCATCAAAATCCATGGCAGAAGACCGGAACAAACGCTCGTTGTAAATTTTAAAGATTTTAGCGAATTCAGGACGTTGGGCATAACGGTCAGCTTCAATCCACTCGTGATTGTTGAGATAATCTTGCGGAGAGATAAGATTGTTTTTCAATAAAGATATACGGCTGTGAACCATATTGGGTTTGTAAATTTTTTCATCCAATTTAAGCTCTTTCACGATAGTTTTGATCAAGTTACGAGAATCTTCTGTATCATAAATGGTGAAATTGGATGGATAGCCCAACAAATGACCTTCAAAACGCAAAATTTTAGCAAATACCGAATGAAAAGTTCCCATCCAAAGATAACGGGCTTTTGGACCAACAAGCCGCTCAATTCTTTCTTTCATTTCACCGGCGGCTTTGTTGGTAAAGGTTAGCGACAAAATATTTGAGGGTTCAACTCCATGTTTAAGCAAATGCACAATCCTGTATGTAAGCACACGTGTTTTACCTGACCCGGCCCCCGCAACAATCAATACCGGGCCATCGGTATGCAACACGGCCTCTCTTTGTGCTTCATTTAATTCATCCAAATAATTTTCAGACATGATTTCTTAAAATTTCTTCAAAAGCAGCAACACAATCAGTCAAACCGGCCGGATTACCTCCTCCGGCTGTGGCATAGAAAGGTTGACCGCCGCCGCCGCCGTTAATTTTACCTGCTAAATTACGAATAATTTCTGCTGCGTTGAGCGACTTTTTTTTCAACACTTCATCGCCTACCGCAAGATGTAATTTTGCTTTCCCTTTATCCTTAAAACCCACCAAAAAAACACTGTCCGGATGTTGTTTGATTAATTCAAACAAAGCATTTCTGACTATCCGCTCATCAGGTATATCTTCAACAGTGGCTAACACATACATGCCATCAATTTCTTTTCTCTTCTCAATCCATTGTTTCTTGAAAATTTCCTTTTCACGGTTTACAAATGATTCTATAATATTTTCTTGTTGTTTAAATTGTTGTAAAATATTTTCCAATGTTTTTACCGGTTGTTTGTCATTTTTGATCAATTCAACTATCTTTTGATAATCCGAAAGAATGTTTTCATAAAATTCTATGGCTTTATTGGAAGCCACTGCTTCAATTCTTCTTACTCCGGCGGCTACGGCAGTTTCCGAAACGATTTTAAACAAACGTATGTAAGCCGTATTGGGCACATGCGTTCCACCACAAAGCTCAGTAGAAGGCCCGAAATTAATCACTCTTACTTTTTCCCCATATTTCTCACCAAAAAACATCAATGCATTCATTTTTTTTGCCTCTTCAAGTGACGTTTCGCGAATTTCATTCAGAGGTATAGCTTTAAATATCAAATCATTTACCATTTTTTCCACAGAACGAATTTCTTCTTCTTCCATTTTTTTATAGTGAGAGAAGTCAAAACGTAATTTATCCGGCCCGACATAACTTCCTTTTTGTTCTACGTGGTTTCCTAATAGCGTTCGCAACGCATAATGCAACAAGTGGGTAGCAGAATGATGTGCAGCCGCCAAACGTCTATTGTCTTCATTCACCTTGGCCAGAAATATACCTTCAGTATTTTCAGGCAACTGAGGCATTTTTAATACAATCAATTGATTTTCCTTTTTAGTGTCTATTACCGGCCATTGTTTGCCATTATTGTCAATCAACCAGCCTGAGTCACCGGTTTGCCCCCCTCCTTCAGGATAAAACGGCGTACGGTCCAACACTACTTGATAAGCTTCTTTTTTACCTTCGGTAATTTTTCGGTATCTTAATATTGATGCTTTTGTTTCAAGCATGTCATAACCGACAAATTCGGTTTGTAATCCTTCTTTCAGAATAACCCAATCGCCTGTTTCGAGTTTTGTGGCATTTCTCGATCTTTCTTTTTGTTGGTTTAAAAGATTTTGAAAAGTACCGGTATCCACACTGAGATTTTTTTCACGAGCCAGCAACTGCGTCAGATCTATTGGAAAACCATAAGTATCGTACATTTCAAAGGCAACATCACCCGGAATAACTTTTAATCCCGGATTGGCATTGACAAATTCTTCAAATCGACTGAGTCCTCTTTCAAGAGTTCTTAAAAATGTAATTTCTTCTTCACGAATAACGTCCATAATATATTTTTCTCGCTCAACAAGCTCAGGAAATTGTGCACCCATTTGGTGGCTCAATATAGGCACCAAAGAAAAAATAAACGGATCTTTTTGATTCAAAAAAGAAAAACCATATCTTACAGCACGTCTTAAAATACGTCTGACCACATAGCCCGGCCCGGTGTTGGAAGGCAACTGTCCGTCGGCAATACAAAAACTGATGGCACGCAAATGGTCGGCAACAACTCTGAAAGCAATGTCTTTTTGATTGTTACCACTTTGATATTGATAACCCGTAATATTTTCCAAAGCGGTAATGACCGGTTTGAAAACATCGGTATCGTAAGTTGATTGTTTTCCTTGCAACACCATACATAATCTTTCAAACCCCATTCCGGTATCAACATGTTTCGCCGGAAGTGTCTCGAGAGTTCCATCTTGTTTCCGGTTATACTGGATAAACACTAGATTCCATATTTCAATCACATGAGGATGCGATGTATTGACAAGAGTGTTGCCGGGAATTTTTTTTCGTTCTTCATCACTTCTCAAATCATAATGAATTTCTGTGCACGGTCCACAAGGGCCGGTATCACCCATTTCCCAAAAATTATCTTTTTTACTTCCTTTGAGAATATGATTTTCAGGCAAGAATTGTTTCCAAATACGAAAGGATTCTTCATCAAATTCAATCCCCGACTCATGATCCCCTTCAAAAACCGTCACATAAATACGGCTTTTATCCAATGAATAGTGCTCGGTGATAAGTTCCCAGGCCCAAGTAATGGCCTCATTTTTGAAATAATCGCCAAAACTCCAATTGCCCAACATCTCAAACATCGTATGATGATAGGTATCCACACCGACCTCCTCCAGATCGTTATGCTTGCCGGATACCCGCAAACACTTTTGAGAGTTGGCTACACGGGGAAACTCCGGCTGTCTTACACCTAGGAATATATCTTTAAATTGATTCATGCCGGCATTGGTAAACATCAATGTCGGATCGTCCTTTACCACAATAGGCGCAGATGGCACAATCTGATGATTTTTACTTTTGAAAAAATCCAAAAATATTTGACGAACCTCTGATGACTTCATAAGTAAATTTTATTTAAATTTTGTTTAATCATTGATTTTTAAAAATCAATCTTTTAATTTTGCATCCATTCCGAAAAACGGACAAAGATACAATTAGCCGTGACAAAAGTAAAATACAAATTTGATCCACACACTTTAAAATATGAAAAAATTGAAAGGGGCATAGCCTTTTTCATCAAACAAGCATTGTCTTATTTTTCTCTCTCTCTCATTTTAAGTGCTATAATAGTTGCCTTTATTTTTAGTTATGTATCTTCTCCGAAAGAAAAATTACTGGAAGAAGAAAACAAAGAGCTCAAACTCCAATATGAATTCTTAAACAAACGAGTAGAAGAATTAAGCCGTGTGTTAGCCGAACTTCAGCAAAGAGACGACAAAATTTACCGGGTCATATTCGAAACAGACCCTATCCCATCGGAAATACGTCAAGCCGGATTTGGTGGTTCCAACAGATACAAAAAGTTTGAATCCAGCAGTAATGCAGATTTGCTAATTGAAACACACAAAAAAATTGACATTCTGACAAAACAAATTTATATTCAAAGCAAATCTTTTGACGAAATTGTAAAGCTAATTAAAAACAAAGAAAAAATGCTGGCCAGCATTCCCGCCATCCAACCCATCTACGATCTTGATCTAACCCGAATTGCCTCCGGTTTTGGATACCGCATTGATCCTATTTACAAAACAACGAAGTTTCATGCCGGCATTGATTTTACAGCACCAACAGGCACTCCGATCTATGCCACCGGAGACGGAAAAGTGATCACAGCCGGCAATGAGGGAAATGGCTACGGATTGCATGTAGTATTGGATCATGGTTATGGATACACTTCTCTATATGGGCATATGAGTAAATTGGCTGTGAAAGTTGGACAAAAAGTAAAAAGAGGGGAAATCATCGGCTATGTTGGAAACACAGGAAAATCCGTCGGTCCTCACCTACATTATGAAGTTAGAAAAAATGACCAACCATTAAATCCTGTTTATTACTTTTATAATGATCTTACTCCGGAAGAATACAAGAAAATCATTGACGTCTCCAATATCAATAATCAATCGCTTGACTAAATCCGGAATTTTTTGTTTTTTTAATACATTATCTCAATTATCTTCATTTTAAAAAATTTAATATTGCGCCAATTTTTAATTTATGATAAATCAATTGCAAAAACATCCGCCAAAATTTGGTAAGCCTGTACCATCGTTTGCTTCTGATTTGAGAAAAGAGATTCAGGAATATTTTCAAAAAACAGGTCTGTCGAAATATGGCGGACGGTCACTAATTATTAAGGCTGTAGTTTTGATGGTTTTATTTTCTTTAAATTATTATTTGTTGATTTTTGTCAATCTTCATTGGGGAATCAAAATATTTCTAAGCATCTCGCTTGGTTTTTTGACTGCATTTATTGGATTTAATATCATGCATGACGGGGCTCATCAAAGCTTCAGTAAAAATAAAAAAATCAACCAAATTGCTTCATATACTTTGAATTTATTAGGAGCCAATGTATTTTTTTGGAAAACCAAACACAACATTGTGCACCATACCTTCACAAATATTCCCCATGTGGATGACGATATCGATGCCGGAATATTTTTATACCTCAACCCGGAATCGACAAAACTAAAAATTCACAAATACCAGCATATTTATTTCCCATTAGTATATTCATTCCTCTATATCTATTGGGTATTTTATGCAGATTATGTAAAATATTTTAAAGGGAAAGTGGGTATAATGGAAATTCAAAACTTTAACCGTAAGGAAAAATTGATTTTTTGGCTGACGAAAATTTCGCATCTTGTCTTATTTATTGTCATCCCTATAGTGAAATTAGGTTTTTGGCATTGGATGCTGTATTTTTCTATATACGTGCTCTCGGCCGGCTTTATCTTAAGCATAGTGTTTCAATTGGCCCATGTTGTGGAAGAAACAGAGTTTCTTGCTCCGGATGATGAAAATTTAATGGAAGATGAATGGATGAAACATCAATTAAGAACTACGGCCAATTTTTCTATGGACAACAAAATACTTACCTGGTTTTTGGGTGGATTAAATTTTCAAATCGAACATCATCTATTCCCTACAATCTCCCATATACACTATCCGGCACTGAGCAAAATTGTCAGAAAGGTTTGTGAAAAATACAATGTTCCATATATTTCCCATCCGAATTTAATGAGTGCCATACGTTCACATTATATGAAAATGAAAAATCTGGCATCAAATTCTCAGAAAACAAATAATTAAAAAATCAATGGGCAATAAAAAATTTTTTCTATATTTGCAGCCCAAAATTTTAAAAACTATTTTATGACAAACCGTTATGAGACTGTTTTCATTCTAACTCCCGTTTTGTCTGATGCTCAGGCAAAGGAAGCAGTCAACAAATTTATCAAATTATTGGAGGATAATGGATCAAAAATTATCCACACCGAGAACTGGGGTTTGAGAAAATTGGCCTACCCCATACAAAAGAAAACCACCGGTTTTTATTTTTTGATTGAGTTCGAAGCAAAACCGGAAATGATTGACTTGCTTGAACTAAATTACAGACGAGACGAGAGAGTTATGCGATTCTTGACTGTAAAAATGGACAAACATCACATTGAGTTTGCAGAAAAAAGAAGAAAAAAATTAAGTTCAAAACAAGCATAAATTAACTACTATGAGTGACAATAGCGAAATCAGGTATTTAACCCCTCCCAGCATAGAAATCAAAAGGGAAAAATTTTGCCGTTTTAAGAAGCTGGGAATTAAATATGTAGATTACAAAGACCCCGATTTTCTTTTGAAGTTTGTTAACGAGCAAGGTAAAATTTTGCCAAGACGTATTACCGGAACTTCTTTAAAATATCAACGTAAAGTTGCACAAGCCATTAAAAGAGCCCGTCATTTGGCTATATTGCCATTTGTCGGAGATCAATTGAAATAATCAAACTCTTAAATCTACAAACATGGAAGTTATATTAAAAGAAGACGTACAAAACCTTGGGTATAAATACGATATTGTAAATGTAAAACCCGGATATGCCCGTAATTATCTAATTCCAAAAGGATTGGCAATAGAGGCCTCTCCGTCTGCCATCAAAGCCCGTAATGAAATTATCAGACAAAGAGCAAAAAAAGAAGAAAAACTTATTGAAGAAGCCAGAAAAACTGCTGAAAAACTTAGTAAAACCACTATTGAGATTAAAGTCAAAGCGGGAGAAACAGGTAAAATTTTTGGATCAGTCAATGCCGTAATGATTTCTGATGCATTGAAAGACAAAGGTATTGAAGTAGACAGAAAAAATATTCAACTCCCTGCATCCGGTGTAAAAGAAACAGGAAAATATACTGCTGTTGCCATTTTGTATAAAGGCATTAAAGCAGAATTTGAATTTGACGTTGTTGCCGAATAAGCTACAAATCTTATATAAAAATAAAAGGCCGGATTTGTCCGGCCTTTTATTTTTGGGGTATTGCCAATACAGCAACATCAATTATTAAATCAGATTTCTTTTGTAACAAAGTATGTATACAGGCCTCTATAGTTGAACCTGTGGTAAGAACATCATCTACCAATAATATTGAATTGAATATCCCAATAGTATCGTCACAAACCTGAAAGGCATCTTTTATGTTGTTCCATCTTTCTTCTTTACTTCTTGTTGTTTGAGACAATGTATATTTCGTTCGTTGCAAAATATTTTTCACATTGTCCGTATGCAATGCTTTAGCAATTCCTTGTGCAATACATTCACTCTGATTATATCCTCTTTGCTTGATTTTTTTTAGATGCAACGGTACAGGCACAATGGCATCAGGAAAAGATATTTTATTTTCTGTTAAATACGAAAAGATGTTGTCTCCTAATTTTTTTCCTAAAAATACTCCTATCTCCGGATTATTTTTATATTTCAAAGAATGTATTAGTTTTTGCGGTAAACTATTCTTGTGATATTCCATAAGAATAAAAACCATTCTTACCGGCAGACGTGATGCTAAAATTTCTATACCTCTGTTAACAAAAGGGTCTAAAGAATTAAAAACCGGTATATTCTTGAAACAATGAAAACAAAGACAATTTTCGATGACAACAGAATTCTCTTCACATCCGGGACAAACTGAAGGATAAAGCAAATTGCCGAATGCTTTTAACCAACGGTTCATTTATATTGAATAGCCATCAGCACTTAGGTCGAATGATCCGTCACCTGATCAATGTTATAGACCCAAGATATTCATAAACTACCTCATTATAACTCTCTACCAGTATCCTATAGGCATACACACCATTGGGAACCGGCTCTCCCTGAAATGTTCCGTCCCACGAATCTTCCATATTGTCGCTTTCCCATATCAACTCTCCCCAACGGTTAAACACATATATGTTAATCTTTGATACACCCATGCCATATGGCTTCCACGTATTGTTCCTGCTATCTAAATCAGGTGTGAATGCATTCGGTATATACAAAGTGAATTCAGGTGTTACTTTTACTTGTTTCTCGATACTATCCTTACATCCATAGACATTCTCGGCATATAACCTGACGGTATATGTCCCGGTATCTTTATATTCATGTTGAGGATTCACCAATAAAGATTTTGTACCGTCTCCAAAATCCCATTCATACTGATTGGCGTTGACCGTTTGATTGTAAAATTCAAATATCGGTTGAAAGATACTCTGATCTTCGTTGTTGCTATAGAAATCAGCTACAGGTTGGGGATACACTATGATAAAATTGGCCTTTGACACTACTGCATCACACCCCTTATCCGATGTTACTTTCAATGAGACATTGTAATTTAATGGAGTGGAATATTGGTTTTCATAACATGTTTCAACCTTAGGCGATGTTCCTACCTGACCATTTCCAAGATTCCATTGATAGGCTACTATCGATCCACTAGATATGGAATCCAAAGATGTAAAGTTTACACACAATGGCGTACAACCGGAATTTGTATCGGACACAAAATCTACATTTGGCAATGGCCATACTTCTATCGTCTTGATTGCCGAATCCGTGCATCCTTTATCCGACATTGCGGTTAATTTGACAATGTAATTGCCCGCACCTGCGTAAGTGTGAGTCACACTGTTTCCGTTTCCGGTTGTGTTATCTCCAAAATTCCAGCTATATCCTATGACCGTTCCTGAAGAAATCGTTGTAGTGGATGTAAAAACAGAAGGATCTCCCAAACAAACGTTGTTCGTCGTAAAATCAACATTGGGCAATGGCCATACAGCGACAGTATTGGTTGCCGTATCCTTACAGTTGTTATCAGAGGTTATGATTAAAGTAACTATATAACTCCCTGCCGATGTGTAGGTATGCTGCGGATTTTGATTGTTTGAACTGCCGGGATTGAACGACCAACTCCATTGACTTATATTCCCACTGCTGATGTTCGACATATCCGTAAATTGTGTGGCTTGTCCCAAACATACATCTGTTGCAGAAAATAATGCCGTGGGCTTCGGATATACTGTTATATTTTGATATGCTGTATCATTACAATTGGCATTGTAGGCAACCAATTGTACAGTATAAACACCGGGATTGGTATAAATATGTGTGGGGCTATTTGAATTGCTTTGTGGAGTTCCGTCTCCAAATTCCCAATTGTAGTTTGTAGCATTGGACGAATTATTGATAAATACTGCCGCTTGATCATCCTCACATACGTTATTGACACTAAAGCTTGCTGCAGGAGGTTGCAACACTATCACCGTTTTATTCACCTGATCGGTGCAATTGTCATTTGAAAATACCATTAAACTTACATTATAACTGCCTGCAGCTGTGTAAGTATGACAAGGATTTTGCGAGTTATTCACAGGCGAACCATCCCCAAAGTTCCATGACCATTGATTTATGGTACCATTTTGTACATTTGACAAATCTGTGAAACATGTTGCATTTCCTAAACAAACAGTATCAGATTGAAAGTCAGCTACAGGAGTATAAGGTATATTATAGTTTTTGGTAATCGAATCTATACATCCGGCATTGGAAACTGCCACCAATGTCGCCGTATAACTTCCACCCGATGCATAAACAGTGGAAGGATTTGGTGTATTGGCAGACGAAGGTGTCCCGCCCGGAAAAGACCACAAATAATTAGCAATGGTACCTGAAGCTATTGAAGAAGTATTCACAAATGTGGTAGCGCTGTTGGGACATGCTGTATTCACACTAAAGTCAGGCACCGGTAAGGGATTGACGGTTACCTGTACTGTATCTGAATTGCTGCAACCATTGGCATCGGTGACTTTTACAATATAATTTCCGCTATAACTTGTTGATGTAACAATAATGGAGTCTTGTGCTTTATTGGAAGCATAACCGGATGGTCCTGACCAGTTAAAAGTGGTTGCAGAAGTAGAAGTAGAAATTAACTGCAGTGTATCTCCGACACATAAAGAATTTTTGTTGACATTTGACGAAACCGTTGGTTTAGGATTCACTTGAATAACTATATTATCATACCCTTCACAACCATTTGCATCTTTAACCATGACCAGATATGATCCGGAACCATTGGGGTTTATATTGTTTATTACAGGCGAGGATGACGTACTATTGAATCCTGCCGGTCCGACCCATTGATAAGTTGCCAAAGGTGCTACAGTAGGCGGAGGTTGCATCACTGACAATTGCAATGTATCGCCTTGACAAATGGGGTTTTTATTGGCCACTACATTGATATTGACCGAATAACTCATGTCTATTAATCTTACATAACCGTTATTGAGGGATGTACCCACAGAATTTGCCAACACCCCGTTTCCATATCCATTTCTATCCGGGTCCGTAGCATTGCCGGCAAGTTGATTATTGCCGAGCATAATGATTCCACCGGGAGCATAGCTTTTGCCGCCCCCACCTCCACCGGCACCACAATCAGAAGAACCACAACCATTCGTGTCCGGACTTGACACAGTACCGGCCTTACCACCATATAAATAACCTCCTCCGCCACCTCCTGAGCCCGGACCATCGCCATTGCCAAGATCCATACCATTTTGACCATCGTTGGTAGTATGAGCACCGGCAAGTCCACCCGTGCCACACCCCCCATTTGCTCCGTTTTGCCCTCCGGCACCACCTTGACCACCTGCAGAATTACAACCTCCGCCCCCTCCTCCGCCACCACCTGCGGCTAAAAGCACCAAATTACCATTAAGTAAAACAGCAGAAGCTCCTCCGCCTCCGCCTCCGCTCCCGGAATAGTTATAACTACCTGATTTCCCACCATTCCCTCCTTTAGCATACCCCCATCCTCCTAAACCTCCATTTTGCCCTCTACAACCCACATATATTGTAAGTATATCATTGGTGGATACATTTATAATTCTTTCGGCATATGCGCCTCCTCCCCCATTTCCTCCATCATAAACATCCGACCCACCACAACCACCTCCTGCTCCCCATGCTTTTATCTTAATTCGGCAAACTCCGGGTGGTACAACATATGTATAGGTTGATGAATTGCAAGTATATGAAGCCAATACTTGGCCTTGTGCGTAAAGCTTGCCATAGTTTAGAGTAAGTATGACAAGTAATAAAATTAAGGAAGGAAAAATGTGAAAGCGATTCATAGTATTAAGTTTTATTATCAACATACAAATTTAATTATAATCCGGCATTTTATTAACGCCGTTTATATACTCATACATACATTTTATATGAAAATTCTTACCGTTAATCTAAAAGATATAAAACTCTTTACATAAAACAAATGCTACATACTTTTAAATCATAACTTCAATGAAAAAATACATATTTTTGACCCCTAGATTGTGCTTCAGCCCTGATCTTTTTGAAAGATTTTATAAATAAAAATGAATTTGAATAAAATTAATAAATTATTTTTTCCTCACGACAATAAAACTGATCATTTCAAGTCACTGGATGGACTCCGGGGTATCGCCGTTTTGTTTGTGCTTTTATCTCATTCCGGTAATGCAAAAATTTTCTTACACGAATCTCTTGATTTTCACGGAATTGGCAAAACGGGTGTTTATTTGTTCTTTGTTTTATCTGCTTATTTACTAGACAGACAGATTGCACTGGCTTTAATGACGAACTCTTCAAACATTTATTATTGGAAAAACTATTTTTTACGCAGGTTTTTGAGAATTTATCCACTTTTTTTTATATCTTTAATTATTCATTGGCTCTTTACTGTTTTTGGCATTAAAACAGTAATAGACAATTTGTCAGACATTCCTTTACATTTGCTTTTATTAAAAGGAGAAAGTGTTTTCTGGTCTATTCCTGTAGAATTCAAATATTATTTTTTATCTCCTTTAATCATGTGGTTTTGTCATAAATATCTTAAATGGAATTTTACAAAGATGATATTCATTTTTCTATTGTTGATTTTTTCATCCATCATCATACAAATGATATTTCATTTACCAATCGTGTCTACGATTAGATATTTACCTATTTTCATGGTTGGAACCATCATTTCTGTATTTGAATTACTTTTAAAAAAACAAACTAAAAAAATGATAAATCCTTTTTTTATGGATGTTTTTGGATGCATCGTTTTTTTGATCATTTTATTAACAACTCCTTATTATTTTGAGCACATTTTTGGTTTTAAAGTAAATTTTCATTCTTCTAAATTATATTTTCCATATGCTGTTTTATGGGGCATACTTTTAATTTCTGCAAAATATGGACAAGGATTTATAAAATTTTTTCTGGAATTAAAATTTCTAAGATTTATCGGCACCATTAGTTATAGTTTATATTTATTTCATATGTTGTTCCTTAATTTAACAAAACAACTTGAAGTTAATACTCAAATGAAATTTTTTATCTTTTTTATATCATCAACTGTTTTTTCAATCAGATTTTTTGATGTTATATTTACGGTTTGCCGAGTAAGCGCAGGCACTACTACTACACCTGCCGGCAACTCACAAAACCGTGTTTGCATAGGCAAAACCATAGAGTAGCCGAGGCTTAAGCCTCGGCTAGCTGGTCAGATTTTTTGAAAAACCTGAAATATTAAA
>FWPU01002300.1_pt1 | contig 53528 bp, 35 predicted proteins | sample 2228361 | NCBI WGS metagenome assembly FWPU01 (sample SAMEA103939777, study PRJEB20133) | metagenome | reverse complement strand
GGCATGCCGCCGAAGCCGCCGCGGCCCCCGCCGAAGGCGCCGCCACCGAAGGGCATGCCCCCGCCGAAGGCGCCGCCGCCGAAGGGCATGCCCCCGCCGAAGGCGCCGCCGCCGAAGGCGCCGCCGCCGGCCAAGCCGCCCGGTCCGCGGCCGCCGAAACCGCCCATGCCGCCAAAGCCGCGGTTCTGCTGCGGGTTGATCCCCTGGATGGCCAGGACCGCCGCCTGGACCACGTTCGGGTCCAGGTTGCCGAGTTTGACCAGGCGGGCGACGTCCGTGGTGCTGGTGGCGGCCTGGTCGAGCTGTTCGACCAGCTTTTTGACCTCCAGATAGAGCGGCTCGGTGCAGTTAAGGATGAGGCTGTTGGTGCGGTCGTCCACGCTGACCGAGAGGGCCGGGGGCCGCTGGTTTTGCTGCTGTGCCGGCTGTGGCAGTCCGGGGATGGGGAAGACGACCGGCGTGGCCGCCTGGTTCCCACCGCCGCTCATGGCAGAGCGATAGACGTCGCGGATGATGGCGGCCATTTCTGCGGCGTCGGCGTTGCGGACGGGCAGGATCCAGGTTTTGAGGGCGAGGGCGTCTTCATCGGGTCCGCGGTCGATGTAGTTAGCCAGGAGGCTTTCGATGGTCAGCAGGTCGGCGGGGCTGGCTTTGACGACGACCAGGGAGTTGGTGCTTTTGATGGCGACGACGCGGATGCGGTTGGGGTTGGTACCGCTGGGGGTGCTGTCGCCGCCCCCGCCGCCGAGCAGGCCGCCGAGCAGTCCGAGGGGACCGCCGCCGAGCAGTCCGAGGGGACCGCCGCCGCGACCGCCGCCGGGACCCCCCTGCTGCCGCCGTTGCGGGCCATTGAATATTTCCGTGATCTCAGCCGCCGCCTCTTCCGCCGAGACGTTTTTCAGCTTGTACACCTTAAAGAGATTCTCCTGCGGCGGCGTGCCGGTGGTGTAGGCCCGCATGATGCTGGTCAGGATGTCCAGCGCTTCCGTGTCTTCGCTCTGGATGATCAGGCGGTTGCCGACCACCTGGATGACGACCGGCTTGTCCCCCTTGGATGGCGGTGGGGGAGGGGTTCGTTTCGGGTCGGCTTGTTGGTCTTGAGCGGGTATTTGTGCGGCGACGTAGTGGTAAGCTCCGTCTGCGGGGGAGGCGGCGGCCAGGCCACGGCCGCTGTGGTCGTGCGGCGTGTGCTGGCTTTTCGGGGTGCCGGACGGAGCGTTTTGCGGCGTCGGCGCCGGGGCGGGCGATTGCGGCTGCGGCTTGGGCGGAGCGTTCGGGTCTACGACAATCGCCGGCTTGCCCAACTGCTGGAGGGTGCGGGCCAAATGTTCGGCCAGCACCGAGGCGCTGCCGTCGGTCAGGGTAAACGACCGCATGCGCGGATCGAGCTGTCCGCCGGGGCGTTCGCCGAGGTCGGCCAGGAGCTTTTTGACGTCGGCGATCTGGGCGTCGGTCCCTTTGACCAGCAGTCCGGGGACCGCGCCGGTGGTGTGGGCTTCCACGGTCGGTCCGCCCGCCGTACCGGTGCTGGGGTACAGCTTGGCGATGGTCGCCGCGGTGCTGGTCGGGTCGAGCAGGTTGAGGGGGATGAACTCGGTGCGGATTTTGGTTTCACCCCCCTGGAGGAAGGCTTGCAGCCGTTGGACGATGGCCAGGTGTTCTTCCGGCGAAGCGAAGACCATCACTTCATTGGTCTGGGCCAGCGGATAGACCCGCAGGGTGGGGTTTTCCGCCTGCAGGGCCTGGGCCACCGCCTGGGCCGTGCCGGCGGGGACGGGGTATTTGCGCATTTCCGGCTCGCGGATGACGATTGGTCCCTGGAAGGGGTCCCGCGGCTTGTCGAACTCTTCGATGATCTTGCGGGCCATCTGGATCATTTCCGGGGGTGCGGCGACGGTGACGGAGTTGGCCTTGGCGTCGACGGCGATGCGGACGTTTTTGACGCGTCCGGCGGTGGCGGAGGGGGCGCCGCGGTCGAAGCGGCGGTCGCTGCCCCGCTCGCCGCTACGGGGATCGAAGCCGCCGCTGCGGGGATCGAAGCCCCCCCAGCCCATCCGCGGGTCGAAGCCCCCCCAGCCCATCCGCGGATCGTACGGCGGAGTGAACGCGGGGGTGGTTGTCCCCGTGACCGTCACCTGGGCGTTGTCCGCCAGGAGGGTGCGGAGGTGTTCCGCCACTTCCTGCGCCCGCTTGTATTTGCAAACGTGGGTCAGAATGTCCCCCTGCGAGAACTCGTTTTCGACCTTGTCGAGCGTCTCGAGGATGCGGCGGATGTTGCCCGCCGTGTCGAGGACCACCAGCGTGTTCATCTTCGACAGGCTAGAGACGGTCCCGAACGGCGACAGCAGGCGGGCGATCTCCGGTGCCGTCTCCTCGACCGACAGCGACTTCAGCGGGATGAGCACCTGCACCAGTTCGGTGCGGCCGCGGTTAGGCAGCTCGCTCAGCTCGATCCGCGGCACCCACGAGGCGTCGATCTTCTCATCCGAGGGGTGAATGTAAAAACTGATCTGGCGGCGGATTAAGATGAACCGCTGCTGGATGAGGGCTTCGTTGAGCAGGTCCACCACTTCGCCGAGGGTGAACTTCTGGTCTTTGTGCGGCGGCTGCAGGGTGACGCTGCCGGTGGGACGGACGGTCAGGATGGGGGTGAGGCCGCTTTCCTTGGCGAACCATTCGAGCACGTCGTCCCAGTGCGCGTTTTTGAAATTGACGGTGATGGTGCGTTCGGGCTGGGGAGCCGGTTTTTGCGGCGTTTTGTCGCCCGTGGCAGACGACGGGCCATTGACGCCGCCGCTTGCGGCCGGCGGGGCCGGCAGGTCCCCCGGTTTGATCGGCGGCGGCATGGGTTTGGCCGGTTTGGCCGGTTCGGACGGTGCCTGGGCGGCCGCCCACGGCATGAGCACAGCCAGTGCGGCACAGGCCACTCCGATGTGCCGTCGGCTGGCCGCCTGAGGGCGGGAGCCACCGGCAGGCGTCCGACGCAGCGGCCGCCGCGCATTGGGCTGTCGGTCATATCCCCGCTGTGTGATCCGCATGACCCGTTCCCCCGAATTCCCCGTACCCGGAATCCCCACGACGCGTTCGGCAAGGGGTACCGACGCGTGCCGCGGTCATCGATATGGGATCCGCTCCCGGCGGTCCCGTCACCCCCGAACGACGCGGCAGGCGGGCGTTCCAGCTACGGACGCTCCCCATAGCATGGGCGCCGCCCAGGGGCAACTTCATTTGCTGGCATTTCCAGCATTTTTAATGTTTGTGGCTCCTGACTCCCCCGGCTTCGCTTGTCCCCTGCTTGTGCAGCTTCTTTCATCTTCCGGCATTATTCGTCATTTTCCTCATTGTACCGTGTCAGCGACGATTCCCAATGGTGAGAAAGGGATGAGAAAATCGGGGGCATTTGAACGCCGCTGTGGTTGTTCAAAAACTGGTCAGGTGGTGGCCATCGGCAGAGTAGCGCGGCCATGCTCCCGCCGCCGGTACGGCCGGGGGGATTACTGCCCCTGTTCGGGGATGCGGCCCAGCACCACCGTGCCGGCCACGGCAATACGGCGGAGGATGTCCGCCGCCTCCTCTGGCCGCAACCGCCCGGTTTCGAGCGTCTGTTTGAGCGTCGTTCCCGGCTTCCACCGGTAATAAACCGGTTTGGGCAGTACGGTCGATGGATTGCCCGCCACGGCGGCGAGCGGATCGGCACGCCCCTGCGGTGCCGGACGGCCGAAACGGCCCGGCTCCTTGCGCGGCGGCTCGGCCGGCTTGGTGTCCAGCAGGATCAGCCCCTGTTCATCGATTGCGATTACCCGGAACGTATGGGAAGTAGCCGAGGCCCCGTCGTCGGAGATCACCAGCATCCCCGGCGGGTGCGTCCGGCGGTAGGACGCGTCCTCCTTCATCGTCCGGTTGGTCCAGGGGATTTCCTTGCTCACGCGGATGCTGGCGTTGCTGATCCGGACCAGGTAGCGGGTGTTGTTGAAATGGTCCTTAATGATCGCCTGGGCGGTGCCGTCCGAGGCGGTCGAGAGGATCGGCAGGGTGATCAGCCAGGCGATGTCCGGCTTGGGGGGCGGCGGGGGCGTGACCGGCCGCTCGACGCTGACCCGGAACGACTTTTTGATTTCCACGCCTTCGGCGGAGGTGGCGACCACGGTCACGGTCGAGGTGGCCGACTCCGGGACATTGGGATCGACCGCCGGGATGGTGATCGTCCAGTTTTCTTCGTCGACTTCCAGGCCGTCTTCAGGGATGAGCGAGCCGCTGACGGTGGCGGTGATGGTGGCGCCTTCGGAGCCGTCGCCGCTGAGGCGGACCTGGACCTGGTAGGGCTTGCCGTCTCGCCGCAGGGTCACGTCCGAGAGCGTCCCCATGGCAAACGGCGTGGGTTTGGGCGGGGAATACGGCGGCAGGATGCCGTAAAAGAGGTCGCGGAGGACGATATACGTGTAATCCCGCTTGCGGGGGCTGAGCACCGGCTCGGCCCGCACCCACCGTAGCAGGCGGGCTTGCTCCGGGTTGTTTTGCACCAGGTGCAAGGCAGGGCCGCCAGCGACGGCGGCCACCACAGGGGTGACGGGGAACAGGGAGGTCCGCGGCGGCACGCCGTCCACGGCGATCGCATCGGTCGTCAGGGTCACTTTCAGGCCGTTGCGGCTTGGTTCCCGCTCGTTTTTCTCGATCTTCAGGCCGCTGATCTGGTGCAACAGGTCGAGCTGGTAATAGGCGTAAAGGAAATCGACCAGTTGCCAGATGTTGACCTGCTCCATGTTGATGACGACGCGGTGCTGCTTGTAGGCGGGGCGTTTGGGGGCGACGTCCGGGATGACCGGCGGCCGCCCCTGCACCAGGCCGACCGAGGCGAACTTGTAGTCGCGGATGCCTGCCTCCAGCAGCAGGCGTTCCAGTAACTGCATGTATTGGGACTGGGCCACCGTGTCGTCCGGCGGCAGGCTCTGGCGGCGGACCTCGGCCAGATAGGGGCGGTCTTTCACCCCCCGCAGCCATTGGAACTCCAGCTCGTCCACCTCCTTTTGCAACTGTTGCCGCAGGCGGGCGGCGTCCGTCAGCGGGGAATAGACGAACAGGTAGCCGCCGGCCCCGGCCACGCTGGCCGCGATCAGGACGATCAACAACAGGGCTTTGCGGAATTCGCTGGCTGTCATTACTGCTACGCCTGAATAGTCTGGTTCCGGGTATGCACTTACTGCTGCCGACGCGGGCGGCGGCTATCGACGCCGCGGCGGTGGCTGTCGACGCCGCTAGCTGCTACCGGTTAGCGCCGCGGGGGGAGTCCCTGTCACCTGTACGGTCTCCGGTCGAACCAACTCCATTCCAATCCGCGTTTGAAAGATTCCGGTCCTCACATGACACATTCTCGGCCTCGCGTGGCGTCCGTTTATTGTGGAATCGGTCATGGCCGGATCCGTTGCAACAATCCTTTGGCCTGCTGTCGCATGTTCGCTAGGGCGGGCGGTTGTCGCCGTCGCCGCGGGGCGATTATCGCGATTTTCCTTTCTTTTCTGACTTTTCCGGGTTTGTAGCCTTAGGGGGGTAGCCGCGGCGGTCCGGTGGGTTGAACCGGTCTGGCCCGCGGGTGTACTCCTGCGGCGGGCGGGCGTTGACCGCCGCGGAGATGGCGTAGTCGGAGTTGGGCACAAGGGTGGACTGCCGCACGCTACTGTAGTATTTGGAGGTCTGCAAGTCATCGTAGATGCGGGTGGCCGCGGTAATATCGGGAGCTTTAAGCTTCAGATCGACACGGGCCTGGTGCGGCTGTTTGCCGGTTTTCGGGTCGGGCGGGATGGCGGCGGCGGTCCACTGGGTAGCAGAGACCCCCTTGCCGTGCGGGAAGCGGTCGCTCCAGTCGTACAGCTCGTCGAGCCAGTTGACGCCACGGGCCTGCCATTGGCGGACGGCCTGGAGGCGTTTCATGTCCGGCTCGAGGAGTTTGAGTTCGTTGTCCAGGTCGGTTTTGCGGCGTTGCAGTTGCACCAGCTCATTCTGGGCGTCCTGGACTTGGAGGTAGCCGAACAGTCCGCCGACGGCCAGCAGCAGGGCGGCCAGGACGGTCGCGGCGGCCAGCCGGACCTTGTACGGGTCGCGGCCAGCCTGGGCCTGTCGCGGCGACGCCAGGTTGATGGGCAGGTCGCGGCCGGCCCAGGCGGCGAGCAGTCCCACGGCGCCGGCCAACTGTCCCCGGATGACCTCTGGCATCTCCGGGACGGCTCCGGCCAGGGGATCGTAGGCGTGCACCGGCAGGGACAACGCTCCCCGCAGGCGGCCGGACCAGCGGTGGTCGGCTTCGGAGACGTAGATGGCCTGGATGGGGTGGTCACTGGCCGCCGCCGCGTAGAGGGCGATGTTGCGGCGGATCTCGGCCAGCAGGCTCACTTCATGGGCGCAGACCGGAGCGGGCAGCTCGCGGGTGAAGGTCACTTCCCCCTGTTGGGTGACGGTGAATTCGCCGCCACTGGCGGCCAGCAGCAGGGAGGCGACCGCCTGGTTGGGGTGTTCCGGCGGGGGAGTGCGGCCGGTCGTCCAGGCGTGACGCAGCCCGGCGGCGACCGCATAGGGTCGGGGGGTGACCGCCAGCAGTTTCAGCCCTGCCGCCGCACACATCTTGTGGATGGCTGTCAGAAGGTCCTTACGCAGGACCACGGCCATGCTCCGCCGCTCCCCCGCTGCGGTCGGCTGGGCGAAGGGGGTATAGTCGATCACCACTTCGTCGGCGGCGTCGGTCAGCTCGCGCAAGACCTGATAGCGGACCAGGTTCGGTTCTTCGGTCGCCGGCGGGGGCGGGTAACGCAGCTCCTTGAGGATGACCCGGCCGCGGCCGATGGCCACCAGGGCGGGGGCGGGGGCGATTCCGGCCTCCCGCAGGCGTTGCCGCAACTGCTCCCCCAGGGTGTCGGCCGTCTCCAGGCTCAGCGGCGGCGGGGAGGCCCCTTCCGCCGCCGTCCAGCTGATCGCCTTATCGATCCGCCACTGCCCGCGGCGGCCGACGGTGCCGGCCACGATCAGCAGGCCGTCCGAAACAATATCGATCGCCAGATAGCGTGCCATGATCGTTCTCGCTAGGCGCAACGTACTCCGTTTGCGTTCGACGGTTGTGCCGCGTCGCCGCTCAGGGGCGTGACGGCGGCGCTCCGGCCACGCCGGGCTGGTAGGCCCGCGGCTGGTCCAGGTCGCTCAGGTCGCGGAAATACAGTATCCGCGGCGCCCCCAGGTTGCTGTCGATGATCGCCTCGATGCGGGCCACCGGGCCGCCGTCGGCAAAATAGCCCACCGCCTCGACCCGATAGACCATGCTGGTGCCGCTGATGTAACGTTCCAGCGTCCGCATCTTGCTGGCACTGATGCCCGCATCGGTCAGCAGCCAGGCCCCGGTCATTGCTTCCAGGCTGAGGGGAGCCACTCCGTCGCGTACAGCGAGGATATTGTCCACCTCCTCTTCGGTCAGGCCGGGCAGACCCAGCAGCACCTCGCGGGATGCCGTGTTGACGTTGACCCGCGGGATCATTTCCACCGCTTCCCGCGTGGCCACCTTGTCGAGCAGGATCGGCAGTGCCGCCGCTAGCCGCTCCGGGTCCAACAGTGGCGAGTTGACGACGACCGTCTCCTGCGGATTGCTCCCGGGCAGGCGTGGCAAGGTCACCCGCAGGTTGATCAGGTCGTAAATCGACTGGATGGCCCGGCCACTGGTGGCGATGGTGGCCAGGCGGGTCTCCACCGCCGCGATCAGCTCTTCGGCCGTCCCCTGACGGACCTGGGTCTGCTTGCCGCCCATGCCGCCGCTTTTGCCCATGCCGCCGCTTTTGCCCATGCCGCCGCCTCTGGTGTTGGCTACAGGGTTCCCCTGGGCGTCCAGACGGGTCGTGGCGAACAGTTTGGCAGCGATGATGAAGGCGGCGATATCGTAGTCGAGGCCGGAGTTCAGCAGGGCCTGGTAGATGCCGACGATGTCATCGCCATTGATCCAGATCCGCAGCAGGCCGGAGGAATCGACGTTGACCTCGCGGCCATGGACGGTCAGGTAGTCGCTCCAGCCGCGGTCGACGCTGCCGACCCCTTCGTCGTCGACGCCGTTGCGGTTGCGGTCGGTGCCGTAGAGCAACTGCGGGGTGACGCCGCGGACCAACAGCAGCTCATCGATCGAATTGAGCGGCCCGTTTTTGGCGGAGTAGGGTTGCGGCAGGCCGCGGTAGTAATCGCTTTCGCCGCCGTTGGGGCGTGGCTGGTCGTCGGCATCGACCCAATCGACGATGGCGTCGGCGATCTCTTCGGTCATGTTGGGCAGTTTCATCAGGGCGTTGTAGAGGGTCTCGCCGCTGGGATCGAGGGCGATGAGGGCGTTGATGTTGAGCTTGCCCCCCTCGTCGGCCAGGCCATAGCGTTGGGTGTAGCCGCCGCCGGGCAGGGGGGTGACGTTGATGATGGAAAAATAGGCCTGCTTGCCGGTCGGGTCGTTGGGATCGAGCGGCAGGGGGACATCCTGGAAAAAATCGGGGTTGTCGTAGGGGTTGCCGACATCCAGTGCCAGCACATCGGGGTTGGCCAGGAGTGCGGCGACGTAGTGGACGCCAGAGACCGCCGCGGCGCGGGCCTGGGCCAGGTCGGCACTGCGGACGCCGGCCCGGTATTGGGAGATCATGGCGTCGCTGAAGCGGTAGGCGGCCAACGACAGCACCAAGATGACGACCAGGACGACGATGAGCACATACGCGTCCCGACATGTCGTCCGGGCTGGTAAAGGATTGGTAGGCCTCATCGTCCGCCTCCGCCGCCGAAACCGCCCCGACCGCCACCACCGCCGCCGAGACCGCCAGGACCACCCAGGCCACCGCTGGAGCCGCCCGACCCGAGGCCGCCGCCGGAACCGCCCCGACCGCCACCCGGACCCAGCCCGCCGCCACCACCGCCCAAGCCGCCCTTACCACCCCCTAAGCCGCCTTTGCCGCCGGTCGCACCCCCTGGGCCGCTCCTGCCCCCACCGGCACCCCCCTTGTTTCCGGCACCGCCGGCAGCTCCGCCGGTACCACCGGGTCCCCCGGCCCCCGTGCCGGTGTCCGTACCGCCGGTCGTGGTGTCGCCGCCGGTGTCGGGCTGCGTTTCTACGCCGGAGGGGACCACCGGGTCGACCAGCGAGACCGTCGCGTTCCCAGGCGCGGTGCGGATGGGGATGATCTGCGTGTAAGTACGGTAGACCGGCTCGTTGCGGCGTTGCGGATCGACAAATTCAAAGGTCAGGGTGATGCGGATGGCCCGCGGCGGCCCGGCGATGCCGCTGCCGGTGGCACTGAGGCCGTTGCCGTCCCAGGTGGTGCTCCAGCCGCTGCCATCGTAATATTCAAACAACACATCGACGATGTTATCGGCCAGCAGGGCGGCGTCCTCATTTTCGCGGTCGGGGTAGGTGGAATTGCCGATCTGGTCGGCGGTGACCCAGGGGCGTTCCTCGCGGCACAGGCCGCCGCTGACGCTCCGCCAGTAGATGATGCGGCGCAGATCGGCCGACTGCTGCGATTCGGCGGTGGCAGTACCCGTCAAAACGCCGGGGGTACTGAGGGCGTTGGGGACGCGGCTGGCGAAGATCACCAGTCGCGGCGGGTCGTCGTCCAGTCCGAGGATGCCGCCTTGCAGGGGGAGGTTGGGGGCCGGGGCGGTTCCGGCGGATTGCGAGGGATCGATTGTGGCCGGATCGGTAACGGCCTCGCCGGTCGGGTCCATGCTGGCGGTTCCGTCGGTGGCGGCGGTGCCGCTGCCCGCTGCGGCGGCGGTGCTGTTGGTGCTGAGGGACGCCGCTTTCGGCGGGAGCGGGGCCAACGCCCCGGCTACGTCCAACGCCACGCGGTTGAACACGCCGCGGGCCAGATCTTCCCCCTCCAGCAGGTCGCGGCTGAGCTGGGTCTGCGTCAGGGTCATATGGAAGGCCAGATACAGACCGCCCAGCAGGAAGGAGCCGACGAGGGTGGCGACCAGCAGTTCTAACAAAGTATAACCGTTGCGACCGCCGCGACGGGGCCGGCCGGGCCGCAGGGGGGAGCCCAACGCCGCACGGGAGTCCGGCTTAAGCCTTGCTGTCATGGCAGTTCTCCCATGGTCCCTGCGGCGGACGGGTCGGGCCGCGTGGCCTCGCCGGCCGCGCCCCAGACGGTCGGGTCGAGGACCAACTGGCTCAGGGTGACACTGAAGGGCTGGCCCTTGACGTCGCGGCTCACCGTGACGGTGACGTGGTAGAGGTGGGTGATGCCGTAGTCCTGGACGGTGAGGGTCCAGCTCCAGTCGGCGTCTTCGCCGTCGAAGGTGCCGCTACCGTTTTCCAGCGGTTGGGCGCCGCATTCTAGCTCGGCCAGCTTGGTCAGGGCCAGGCGGGTGCCGCGGCTTTGGAAGCGGGACTCCATCTCCCGTTCGGCCCCCATGTCGACCAGGCGGGCCACGGCCACCAGGGAGATCAGGAAGATGGCCATGGCCAGGAGGACCTCGATCAGGGACAGGCCGCGGCGGCGGCCCGGTCGATGCATCGATGCTCGGGAGACAACCGTCCCGGCGGTCGATCGCAGCGGGGCCGCAATCATGGGCGGCCTCCTGACAGGTTCGGGGGCGGTTGGCGGACGACGCTGGCCGTGCCGGTCACGCCGCGCACGCGGATATAGATCGGGGCCAGGTCTGCCTCCCGCACTTCGACCAACACCTGGTCTTCTTTACAGGTTCCGTCCGGCTTGAGGGTGGCGATGGTGATCCATTCGCCGTCGCGGGCCGGCTCATGGCCGCTATCGACCAGGACGGCGGCGGTGGCCTTGTCGAAGCGGTCCTGGGTGACCGTGGCCAGGAAGTCCGCGGTCTCGCCGGCCGCATAAGCCGCAAACTGCGGGGTATCCGGGGCGACCCGCAGCCGGGTACCGTCTTCCGAGACGGCCACACGGAACCATTCGCCACGCTCGATCGCCCGGGAGCGGGCATCGGCAATGCGGGCCCGAATCAGATCGGCCGCCGCCTTCTGCCGCGTATTGGCATAGTTCCCCTCCATGGTCAGGCTGACGGCCAGTCCCAGGATCAGGAGGACCGCCAGGACCACGAGGAGCTCCAACAGGGTGTAGCCGCGACGGATACCCACGATCACGATCCTCATATTCGCCTGCCGTTGGTTCCGCGTCTGGTCCGCCTTATGCCGCCGCGTCCGACGCCCCGTCTGGCGGACGCGCCGTCCCGGCGACGGGGGACTGCCCGCCGCTAGCGTTGCGGCCACTGCAACTGCGGCTTGTTGATGTTGTGCTGCGGGCAGAAGACCACCGGCCGCTCCGTGTAGTTCCCCTCGACCTCATCGGTCATCTGCACCAGTTGCCAGTAGTAGCGGGTGCCCCAGGGGGACACCAGGGCGTTGGCCCCCTGCTCGAGGTAAGGGGCGATCGCCAGGAGTCCTTGCTCCCCCTGCGGCGGCCATTCGCCGTGCTTGAGGTAGTAGGTCTTGAGGGCCTGTTCGATGGCCCGCATGTCGTTGAGGGCGCGGCCCTCCTTGGCCTCTTCCAGGTAGCGGAACAAGGCGATGCTGGCCGCCGAGGCCAGGATCACCAAAATCGCTACCACGATCAGTACTTCCAGGAGGGTGAATGCCGAGCGGGGCAGCTCCCGCCGCACCGGCCGTATGGTCATGTGCCGCAACATCATGGTCGTTTGCTCCTGATCCGAGGATTCCACTCCTACCAGTCCAGTTCCAATCCCAGTTCCTATGCAGTTCCGATTTTCCATTCCCATTCCATTCCGTTCCCATTCCCATCATCCATGATTTCCGATCATCAATACCTTTATACCAGTGCAGATTTTAATCATTTATGAGAAAGCGGCGGAAAAGCGGATGAGCAGCCACATTGCCTCGTCTGTAGCCCCTTTGCCCGTACCGTTGGCTCACGGCATTCCCCGTCTGCCCGTCTTCTGATCGTCTAGCCGACCGTGCTGCCCATCTTGAACACCGGCAGCAGCAGGCCCATCACGATCAACAGGGTCACGCCGGCCATCACCAGCAGCATAATTGGTTCCAAAAGCTTGACCATCAGCTCGAGCTGCCGGCCGGTTCGTTTTTCCAGGCCGTCGGCGATATCGACCAGGACGGTTTCCAGGCTGTTCGACTCCTCGGCGATGGTGATCATCTCGACGATGTCCGGCGGAAAATAGCCGCAGCGGCGGAGGGGGTCGGCCAGTTTCTGCCCGGCGGTGACGTTTTCCGCGCTTTTCTCGATGGCCAACGCCAATACCCGGTTGCCGGTCGAGTCCTTGGCAATGCTCAACGCCTTGAGGATGGGGATGCCGTTGTGCAGCAGGGTCCCGAGGATGCGGCAAAAGCGGGACAGGGCCAGGGACAGGAAAATCGGGCCGAACATCGGCAGGCGGACCTTGAGGCGGTCGACGATCAGGCGGCCGCTGTCCGTTTTCGCCCACCGCCGGAACAGGACAAAGCCGATGATCGCCCCGCCGAGCACCAGCCACCAGTAGTTTTGCAGGAAGTGGCTGAACGACATCAGGTAGACGGTGAGGGTCGGCAGCTCCCCTTTCTCTTCGAGTTTTTCGAAGATTTTGGCGAACTTGGGGACAAAGAAGATGACCAGGATGTTGAGCACGGCAAACCCGGCGACGGCCAGGAACACCGGGTAGGCCAGGGCGCCGACGACTTTGGCCTTGAGATCCTCCTGGTGCTCGACGAAATTGGCAATGCGTTTGAGGACGTCTTCGAGGAAGCCACCTTCCTGTCCGGCCCGGACCATGCCGACGACCAATTCGTTGAACACGCGGGGATGGTAGGCCATGGCCTGGGCCAGGCCAGTGCCGTCGGCCACCCGGTTACGGACGTCGCGGACTACCGCCTGCAAGGTGGGGTTGGTGCTCTGCCGCTCGAGCAACTCCAGGGAACGCAATAGGGGCACGCCGGAGCGGAGCAGGTCGGCCATTTGCGAGTAGAACGCGGCCAGTTGCCGGCCCTTGACGCGGCGGGCAAACCAGCCGAGGCTGCCGGCCGGGGCGGTCGCCTGCGTCTTGGCCAAGCTGATCCGCAACGGGAACAGGCCGCGGGCGTCCAGAATCGACGCCGCCTCCCGCTCGCTGTTGGCGGTCACGATGCCGGTGGCCTTGGTTCCAGTCCGAGCCAGGGCTTCGTAGGTGAAATCGGGCATAACGGCTGTATCCTCAACGCCTCAGCGGTTCCCGTTCCGGCGGAGTTGCACCCTGCGATGGCATCCTCCTGCGATGGCATCCCCTCGCTCCGCCGGGTCAACTGATGTCGCCGGCGGTGATCCGGGCGACTTCGTCGATCGTTGTGATCCCCTTGAGCACCTTGCGCCAGCCGTCCTGTCGGAGGGTGATCATGCCGGCCTTGAGAGCTTCCAGGCGGATGACGCCGGCATTGACCCGTTGGACGACCAGGTCGCGGATGACGTCGTTGGTGACCAGCAGCTCAAAGATGCCAGTGCGGCCGCGGTAGCCGGTCTGGCGGCAGGAGCGGCAGCCGCCGCCGCGCCAGAGCGTGACGCTGCCGTTGGAGGCTTGCCCCACCGTAACTTGGTATTCTTCAAGGATTTGCGCCACAGCGGGGGGTAGGTGGGTCAGGGCGGGCTTGCCGCCGGGGCCGGGTCGCCGCAACGGGAAGTCCAGCGGCAGCTCCTCCACCGGATGCTCGACGGTCGTCTTGCAGTCCGGACAGATGACTCGCACCAGCCGCTGGGCCATCACCCCCTCCACCGTCGAGGAGACCAGAAACGGCTCGACCCCCATGTCGATCAGTCGCGTGAAGGCGCTGGGGGCGTCGTTGGTGTGTAGGGTGCTGAAGACCATGTGGCCGGTCAGCGAGGCGTGGATGGCCATTTCCGCCGTCTCCAGGTCGCGGATTTCGCCGACCAGGATGACGTCCGGGTCATGCCGCAAGATCGAACGCAGGGCGTTGGCAAAGGTCAGGCCGATTTTGGTGTGGACCTGGATCTGCTGGATGCCGGATTGGTTGTACTCGACCGGGTCCTCGACGGTGATAATCTTGAGGGTTTCGTCCTTGATCTCGTTGAGGGCGGAGTAGAGGGTGGTGGACTTGCCGGAGCCGGTCGGGCCGGTGACCAGGACGATGCCGTGCGGGCGGTCGATCAGTTGCTTGAAGGTATTGTAATTGTCTGGCAGCATCCCCACGGCGGCGAGGTTGAACTCCATCCGCCCCTTGTCCAGCAGACGCAAGCAGACCCCCTCGCCGTGGATCATCGGGATGATCGAGACGCGGACGTCGATTTCCCGCCCCTGCACCTTCATCTTGATGCGGCCGTCCTGCGGCAGGCGTTTTTCGGCGATGTTTAGGCGGGCCATAATTTTGATGCGGCTGATGATCGCCGCTTGGAAGCGGTTGATTTCCGGCGGCAGCTTCTGTTCCTGCAGCAGGCCGTCGATGCGGTAGCGGATCCGCAGGCCGTGCTCTTCGGTCTCGATGTGGATATCCGAGGCCCGCTCGTTGGCCGCTTCAATCAAGATTTGATTAACCAGGCGGACGACCGAGGCTTCCTGGGCCTGTTTGGCCATTTCGCTGTCGTCGGCCTCGAGGGCCTCGAGGAACTCGATGTCCTCCTGCTGTTCCTCGGCCTCCTTGGCTAGTGCGGCGACGGTATCGCCGCCGACGCCGTAGTACTGCTTGATCAGCCGGGCAATGTCCCGCGGCGGGGCGAGTACCGGCAGCACGTGCAGCCCCGTAAGCGTCTGGAACTCGTCGATCGCGTAAGTGTCGAACGGGTCACTGGTTGCGACAATCAGCGTGCCGTTGTGGCGGCTGATCGGCAGGAGGTTTTTGCGGTGCACCAGCCGCTGTGGCACCTGCTCGAGCAGCTCCCGGTCCACCTCCACGCGGGCCAGGTCGACCAGCTCCAGCCCGAACTCCTCGGCCAGGGCCGGCAGTAGGACGTCCTCCTTGATAAACCCTTTGTCTACCAGGACTTGGTGCGGGGGATAGTCCGGTGCGGCCCGGATGGCCTCCGTCGCCCGCTGCCGGTCGACTTCCGCGAGCAGCCCCCGCCGCACCAACGTGTCCAACAACTGCTGCATCGGTCCTAACCCCTATGGCCTGGGCTGTCGCGACCGCGGCTTAGGCTTTCGCGACGTAACAGATTATCCCAATTGGACTTACAATCGATCCGGCAAGTCCCGGTCCGGCGGCGGCCGCTACGAATCGTTACCCCGGCGTCGCACCGTCGGGTTTCACCCCTTGGGCCGTCGCGGCGGTTTTATCGGACCGTCCCTCCGGTCATATTAGGATTGTAGCCGGAAATTATGAGAACCCGCTGAATCAAGCGCGATCAGTTTGGTTTACGGCGTATGTGGGGTTGCGGCGGCGACTAGCGGCGGTCACGCGATCGAGCTGGGCGGCGGTCGCACCATCGAGGCAAGCGGTCCTCCCGCTGTCGGGGGGAGGCGGACCGTCGCCGTGCCGGGGAGGATTTTTATGAATTTTCCGCAATTGTGCCTTACATTTCCCCGCGGCGAGTCTGTATATTACAGGATGTGCGGGCCGTGTGTGGGAAAGGGTCCGCACGCCGCGCGGCGGTGCGTGCCGCCGTCGTGGGAGTATTGTTTATTGAATCTGGAGCGAGAAACGGGAAGCCATGAACCCCATAGCGACGCCGCCGGCCACTCCCGCCGCCACGCCGATGAGCGGGGCCGACATTCTGGTGCACAGTCTGATCCGGCACGGCGTCGAGGTCGTCTTTGCCTATCCCGGCGGGGCCTCGATGCCGATCCATCAGGCCCTGACCCGCGTGGCGGATCGCATCCGCACCATCCTGCCGCGGCACGAGCAGGGGGGCGGGTTCATGGCCCACGGCTACGCCCGCACCACCGGTAAGGCGGGGGTGTGCGTCACCACCAGCGGCCCCGGGGCCACCAACCTGGTCACCTGCTTGGCCGACGCCAAGATGGACTCGATCCCGGTGATCGCCATCACCGGCCAGGTCGCCACCAGCGTGCTGGGTAACGACGCCTTCCAGGAGACCCCGATCGTCGAGATCTGTCGCGGCATCACCAAGCATCATTATTTGGTGACCCGGGTCGAGGACATCACCCGCGTGGTCAAGGAAGCGTTTTACATTGCGACGACCGGCCGGCCCGGGCCGATCATCATCGACGTGTGCAAGGACGTGCAGACGGCCCGCACGGTGCCCGAGTGGGACCCGCCGATGGACCTGCCGGGCTACCGGCCATTACGGCGGGCCCGCCGCAGCGAGCTGGAGCCGATCCTGACCGCCCTGCGGGCCAGCAAAAAGCCGTTCATTTACGCTGGCGGCGGCATCACCCACGCCGGCGCCGCCGCCGAGCTGCGCCAGTTCGCCGAAATGACCGGTATCCCCGTCGGCCTGACCCTCCACGGCCTGGGCAACTTCCCCGCCGACCACTACCTCTGCCTGCACATGCTCGGCATGCACGGCACCGTCTATGCCAACTACGCCATCAACGACGCCGACCTGCTGTTGGCCTTCGGTGTCCGCTTTGACGACCGCGTCACCGGCAAGCTGTCCGAGTTCGCCAAGCACGGCAAGATCGTGCACATCGACATCGACAAAAGCGAAATCCACAAAAACAAATACGCCCACATCGCCGTGCACGGCGACGTCAAGCTCGCCCTGCAGGACCTCCTCGCCATGCTCCAGGAGGAGCCCAACGCCGACCTGATCGCCGGCGGCCGCTACCCCGACTGGTGGCGGCAGATCGACGCCTGGCGGGCCAGCGACCCGCTGCGCATCCCCGAACGGGATGACGCCATCCTGCCCCAATACGCCATCCGCCGCCTCTGGGAGCTGGTCCGCGACCGCGGCCTGCTCGATAAGACCATCATCACCACTGGCGTCGGCCAGCACCAGATGTGGGCCGCCCAGTTCTTCCACTTCAACCAGCCCCGCAAATGGATCACCAGCGGCGGACTGGGCACCATGGGCTTCGGGCTCCCCGCCGCCCTGGGAGCCAAAGTCGCCTTCCCGGACCATCTGGTCATCGACATCGACGGCGACGGCAGCTTCCTGATGAACATCCAGGAGCTGGCCACCTCCTACACCGAGCGGATCCCTGTCAAGGTGCTCCTGCTGAACAACCAGCACCTGGGCATGGTCGTGCAGTGGGAGGACCGCTTCTTCGGCGGCAACCGCGCCCACACCTACCTGGGGGCCGGCGAAGACCATCCCCCCTATCCCGATTTCGTCCAGATCGCTAACGGGTTCGGTATTCCCGCCCGCACGATCCGCGACAAGGCCGACCTCGACGACGCCCTCGTCGAGCTGATCACCTCGCCGCAGTCGCTGGTTTTGGACGTGCTGGTTCCCTACCAGGAGCACGTCCTGCCGATGATCCCCAGCGGCATGACCGTCCGCGACATTATTAAAGTCTGACCGCGTAAGCAGTTACGGCGAGGGGAGTCATCGCCGCGGCCGCTGGCCGGGACTGTTGCCTGGCCGGGACTGCTACTTTGTTGCGCAATGTCGCGCGGAACCTCCCGTCGTCGCTGGCGTTGTATCCCATAGGCTGTACCCCGTGGCACGCTCATGCCACTTTCCCGCCGGACACGCACGCCGCTTGCATTCCGGCGAGCGTATAATGGTGGTCAGAACGTGCGGACGTCCCGCCGGATGGTTGTAGATTTACGGTTTTAAGTCCTGAACTATCAAGGAGTTAGAACATGCGACGCTGGTCACGGTGGTTAGGGGCCGGGGCGCTGCTGGCCGCGGCGGCCTGTGGCGTAGCTGTCTCCGCCGGTTACGCCCAGCCCCCCTTCGGCAAGGGGAAATTCGGCCGCCCGTTCCCCGAACTCCGCAAAGACAAGGGGGACCTGGCGGACAAGGAAAGGGAAGCCCAACCGCGACGGGACAGCGAACGGAAAGAAGGTGAACGGAAAGAAGCCGAGCGGAAAGAGGGGGAACGCAAGGAAGCCAAGGAAGGCGAGCGGCCGGCCCGGCCCCGCCCGGAGGGGGGTGAGCCGCCGCGGCCGTCCGCCGAACAACGCGTCCGCATGCTCGAGCGGGAGCTGTTTGAGCTGCAATATCGCATGCAGCAGGTGATCCAGGAGTTGGCTCGGGCCCACTGGGAGTTGGCCCAGGAGCGGATGGGGCGTGGCCCTGGCGGCCCGCCGTTCGGACCCTTTGGCCCTCCTATCCCCCCGCGTGGCCCCGGCTTCGGCGGACCCGGCGGACCCGGCGGACCCTTCGGTCGACCCATGGACCGGCCGCCCCAAGCTGACGGACTTCCCCCCATCGAACGCATGGCCGAACGCCTTAGCAATGAACAGCTCAAAGAGTTGATCCACCGCCTCCGCCAAACCTTGGAGCAACGGATCGGCGGCAGCAAGGAAGCCCCCAAGGAGGCCCCTCGCGGCGATAAAAAACCTCAAAAGGAGGCCCCGCCTGCGACGGACAAACCGGTGAAACTGCCGCCCGTTGAGCAGATGAGTCCCCAGCAGATCCGCGACCTGATCCAGCGGCTACAAAAGGCCCTGGACGAGCGTTCCGACGACAAGAAAAAGGAGAAGAAAAAGGACGACTGACCCCCGTCCGCCGCAGGGATTTCCCTTTAGCCGCTCCCTAGCCGCCCCTGCGGCCGCCCCTTCCGCCGCGACGCTGAGGCGGGCGACGCCCGCGCCCGTTCCGCCCCGATTGTGCTGCCTATTCCCCTTGACGGCTCCGCCTGACCGGTTATCTGATCGTTCCGAGCGTGGGATCCGGGTCGGCAGGAGGGGTGGCGGATGTCCAAGATGCGGGGCGGGTGGCCGGTCAGTCCGTCGCCGGAACGGCTGGGGTACCGTTGGTGCAAGTTGTTGTGGCATAAGGGGAAAACATTTTTTCTGGCCGGCGGGTTATTGGTCGCCTGGTGGGTGAGCGAGCACTATCGGCACCGCGAGTTGGTCGGCCGCCTCGACCAGTTGATCCAGCAGCACCAGACCGCCGCCCACATTCCCGCCGCCAGTAGTCCCGCCATTGCCAGTAGTCCCGCCATTGCCAGTCCGGCGGCCGGACCGACCGTCCCGGCGGCCGAAACAACCCCGCCCGCCGCGGCCACGCCCCCCACAACCCCGGTGATTCCAGTGACGCCCGCCGCGGCCACGCCCGCCACATGCCCGGCGGCCCCGGGGACGCCCCCGCCGGTCGTCCCGGCTGCCGCGGCCGTGCTGGCGTCCTCCGCGGCGACCGCCGCCCCGACTGCTCCGCCCGTCGAGCCGCATTTGCCTCCGGCTGGCATCGTCGGCCCGGCCCATGGCCCGCTCCTGGCCCCCGGCGACCGCTGCCAGGTGGAAATCGTCCTGCGGGACGCCAGCGGCCGCGTCGAAACCCTCCCCGGCCTGCCGCAGGAGCAAGAGTACGTGATCGCCCCGGACGGCAAGCTCCATCTGGGCCGCTGGGGGAACGTAAGCGTCGCCGGCCTGACGCCGGAAGCGGCCGCCGCTGTCGTCCGCCGCAAACTGACGGCCTTTACCCAGGTTAACGGTGTCGCTGCCAGCGGCGAGCTGTGCGTGCGGCTGATGCCGCTGCCGTCCGTCGAGCCGGTTCGCATCCTCTATGACACGCCCGGCGGTCCCCGCACCGCCTCCTGTGCCTGGCGGGAAGGGATGACCGTCTTTGACGCCATCGCCCAGACGCCGGAGCTGGCCAACTACCGCATCCCGCCGCTGTTTTTCCTCCGTCGCGGCGGCAAAACTGGCAACGGCCCCGCCTTGCTGGTCGACTGGCAGGCGATGACCGACCGCAGCGATACTCGCACCAACCACCGCCTCCAGCCCGGCGACTGTCTTGACCTCCGTAGTTCCACCCGCTAGCTGAGCTATCAGGGAGCCTGTCCGCGGTACCGGCCAAGCGACGCCGGCCAGGCCGTCAGCTCCCACACGGCGGACCTGACATATGACAGCCCCGGCCCAATCGACCGCGTTGGTGGTCGTGGACGTACAACAAGGTTTTACGGAATTGCGGCCGCAGGAGCTGCCCATCCCCGGCGGTGCGGCGATCGTCCCGGCGGTCAACCGTCTGCTCGCCCTGCCGTTTGCCCGCATCGACGCCAGCCAGGACTGGCACCCGCCCGATCACTGGTCATTTTTTGGACAGGCCGGCAATCTCTATCCGCCGCACTGCGTGCAGAACACCCCCGGGGCGGAGTTCCTCCCCGGCCTGCACACCCAGCGGTTCACGGCGATCTGGCGCAAGGGATACGAGCGTGACCGCGACGCCTACGCCCTCACGGCCCAGCATCCGGGCTATGTGGCCCTGTTGCGGGCGGAAGGGATCCGCACCGTGATGGTCTGCGGCCTAGCTCTGAACATCTGCTGTTTTTACACGGCCCGCGACCTGGCCCAGGCCGGCTTTGCCGTGTGGCTCGTTGAGGAGGCCAGCGCGGGGATCGATGTGCCCGCTGCCGGGCTGTTCCAGGACCAGGCCCGCGCCGAAGCCGTCGCTTGCGGCATCCGTTACGCCACCGTCGCCGAGGTCGAACGGTGGATGGTGTCATCGGGCTGACAGGCACGATCCCGCCCCGCCGCCCCCTCTCGCGATCACTGTCCATGCGATTACGCCATGGGAAAAAGGCTGTGCCGCGGCACCCACGGCTCCGCGGACCGGCATAGCGATCGCTGTCCAGGCGGGTGCGGCCACGCTGGCGGGCCGCAAGCTATTTGCCTTTCTTTCCCCCCTTTTTCGACTCCAGCTCGATGATGATCGGCTTGTTGTCGCCGGTAATGGTGTAGGAAAGGATCGTTTCGGCCAGGCTGCTGTAGTACGGCGGGAACTCGTCGCGGATGTCGGACTCGATGACCGCCCCGACCGGTTCTTCGCCGCTACCGGTTTTGAGTACCCCCTTGTTGACGACCACTTTGTATTTGCCCGGGGCCAGCCCCGGTTTCCCCTTCATGGTATCCATGACGACGAATTTGCCGTCGGTACCGGTTTCGCCGAAGCCACTGGTCCCTTCAGTCCCCTTGTCCGGGATGAAGGTGACCTTGACGCCGGCCAGGGGCTGGCCGTCGAGGCGGACTTCGCCGTGCACCGGCACGCGGGCCCCGCCGCCGCCACAGCCGGCCAGCATTGCCAGACCTATCATTCCGCATGCAATCCCCGACCATCGACTCCGCATGGATCGGTCTCCATTACTCGATACTGTTTGGTTCCAGTAACGGCCCGCATGCCGGCATTCGCATCCCGTTGGCATGCGGCGGAATGTTAACATCCGTTTCCGCTCCACGACGAAGGGGCGGCGAACCAGGTACGGGATCGCCGCCCTTGGAGCGATCTGCCTGGGCGTCGTTGCTGCCTGGGCGTTAGGGGCTGCAACCGTGCTCGGCGGCGGCTATCAGTCGAGGTTGGGGGTAGGTCCGCCGTCGCTGATCAGGGCCACCAGCCGCAGCGTCGCCGCGGGGATGTTTTCGCGGACGAAGCGGACGGAGCCATCCCCCATGGCGAAATTGGCGCCGCCGGGATGCAGGCTGCCAATGCGGCCCCAGTCCCCTAAACGGCCGGGCCGCGGTGGGTTCGGGCCGCCGGGCGTGCCGCAGGTCGTCCAGGTGGCGATCAGCGACCAGTCGTTGATCCCCTGGCCGGAGGTGGTCCGCTGCGGGTCCAGACCCGTCTGCACCCAGCCCCGGTATCCCCACACCGGTCCCCAGCCGTTGCACCGCGGCTCGACGGTCGTTTCGCCGATCAGGAAGGTATTGCTCGAGCCGTCTGTGGCGTGCGAGACCATCACCCGGCTGTTCTCGCCAAAATAGTAGCGGAGGTTGGGGGCCGCCGTCCGCCACCAGTTGCAGGTCGAGAAATCACTTCCGGCGACGGTGATGAAATCGTAGTTGGTTCGGGCCCCCGGCAAACCGCCGCTCGCCGGACCAATAGCCCCGTAACGATTGGGATGGTTTTGTGGCGTGCTGACCCGCGGCCCGGGGTCGGACGGACACATGAAAATGGACAACTGGGTGTTCATCAGGTACATATTCGGCGTGGGTGTCCCGGGACCGCTGGTGTTGCCGTTCCACGGCGGGCCGGAGTAAATGCCGTTTCGGTTGCGGATGTTCCCCGCATTGTCCCAGATCACGTCGGAAAACGGCAGTTGAATATTGAGCTGTTGGAACAGGCCCTGCTGTTCGATGTAGGGCAGGACGAGCACCCAGCCGCTCATGTTCAGGACTTGGCGGTCGCCGGAACCGCCGGGAGCGGAGAAGCAGAAGCCGTAGCCGACCCCAGCCGGCGGCAAGGTCTGGTGGGCCGACTCATAGTTATGGCACGCCAATGCCAGTTGCTTGAGCTTGTTCTGGCAGCTCATGCGGGCCGCCGCCTCGCGGACTTTTTGCACCGCCGGCAGCAACAGCCCGATTAGGATCGCGATGATCGCAATCACCACCAACAACTCGATCAGGGTAAACCCGCCACGCCAGCGTGGCCGCCACCAACTACCAGTAGCAAACATGAATAACCCTCCTCATAAAGATGCATAACCTACAAAATACAGCTATCACCCCTCGGTGTAGCTTGCCTAAATAGTCATTATGGTGTACCGCGGGCGTAGCCGCAAGCCCAGGAAGCGGGGGAGGGTACCTGGGTGTGGAGTTTACGGTTCCCGGGTGCGTTGTCCGCTTGTCACTATATCAATCAACGCTCCCGGTCTCCAAGGGTTCCGCTGGCATTTCTCCTTGTTTTTTCAGGAAAATCCGAGGGGATACATCTCAGTTTTTCAGAAAGATCCGAGGGGGCGTATTTTTTCCGGGTTCGGCAGCGGGTTGGGCGGGTTGCGGCGGCGGCAGGGGGGAGTTAGAATATGGGGTTAGAATGTTTGGAGCAGGACTATTCCCCGTGGCCGGCGGCGGCTCTCGTCCCGCCTCCCCCCGCCCCGCCGCCCGCCGCCGCGTGAGTCGACATGAACACGCCGCCGGGCGAGACGATACGTTACCGGATACGATTCGGATACGCCAGGATCAGCAGCCAGCCAGCGAGGAGCGATCCATGTTCCACCGGCATGAGCATGCGTTTGGCTTTTTGCGTCCGCAGCAACGGGAGGGGCTGATCATCAGCCGGCGGAACCTGCTCAAGGCCGGCCTGGCGGGGATTGGCGGGCTGAGCCTGCCGCGGCTGCTGCAAGCCCGCACGGAGCGGCGGCTAGGACGGGCCCGCTCCCTGATCCTGTTGTGGCTAGCCGGCGGACCCAGCCACATCGACATGCTCGACCCCAAGCCGCACCGGCCGCCGGAAAACCGCGGCCCGTTTGGAGTGATCCGCACCCGCATCCCCGGCGTCGTGGTGTGCGAGCATCTGCCCAAGCTGGCCGCCCGGCTCGACCGCTGTTCCCTGCTGCGTTCCGTGGACTGTCGCGGCAGCAACCACGAACCCAACACGGTCATGCAGACGGCCAACCGCCGCGCCGAGCCGCGGACCAACCCGGAAGCGCGGCTCTATCCGGCGATCGGCGCGTTGGTGGCTAAGTTCCGCGGCTCGAACCATCCGGCGGCCCCCGCTTACGCCGCGTTCATGCGTTCCCGCAGTCACCTGGCCTTCGGCGGCTACCTCGGCAAGGCCTACGACCCGTTTCTGGCCAACGAAGCCGCCAAACTGCCCATCTACGACTTGGTCGGCACCGACACCGGCAAAGTCTCCAACGGCCGTATGTTCGAACTACCTGTCGGCGTCGATGCCTCACGGCTGACCGCACGGTATGAGCTTTTGCAACAATTCGATCGCCTGCGCGGCGACCTCGACCAAGCGACCCGCCACACCCCCCTGAGCGGCTATACCGAACAGGCCTTGGCCATGCTGACCAGCGGCCGCGTCCGCCAGGCCCTCGACCTCGAGCAGGAGCCGAAGGCCGTCCGCGACCGTTACGGCCCGCATCTGTGGTGCCAGCAGGTGCTATTGGCCCGCCGCCTCGTTGAAGCCGGCGTCGCCTTTATTACGCTGGACCTGAGTTATCACACCGCCAGCGGCACTTGGGACACCCACGGCGACAACATCCCCCCTTACGGCGGCATCCGCAAGGGATTGGGGCCGCTTTTGCCGTTGTTCGACCACCTGTTCACCACCTTGTTGGACGACCTGGAACAACGCGGCCTGCTCGAGCAGACCCTGGTCATCGCCATGGGGGAATTCGGCCGCACGCCGCGGATCGGCACCCAGGGGAGCACCGACGGCCGCGACCACTGGCCCTACGTCATGACCGTCCTAATCGCCGGCGGCGGCCTGCGGCACGGCCAGGTCATCGGCAGCTCCACCCCCGACGGCGGCGACATCCAGGAACGCCCCGTCACCCCCGGCGACCTGGCCGCCACCATCTACCGCTTCTTCGGCGTCCCGCTGGATGCCACTTACACCGACCCTGCCGGCCGCCTGCTGCATCTTCTCCCCGACGGCGGCCAGCCCATCCATGAGCTGTTCTGACACAGACGCCCAGGCGGACCCGGCGACGCCCGCCCCCTTTACCGCGGCCATCGTCCCGTTTGTTGCCTATTGCGACGCCCGCCTCCTTTACGTCGCCACCCGTCCCCCATAACTTCTGCACGCCGCACTACTTCTGCACGCCGAACTTGTAGATCGTCGTCTGGCGGTAGATCTCCCCTGGTCGCAGGATCGGGTTGGACTGGTCCCACCAGTGCGGGTGGTGGATGGCGTCGGGGTACTTTTGCGGTTCCAGGCAGAAGCCAGCGTATTGCTTGTAGGGCGTGTTATTCTTGCCCCGGATGGTGCCGTCCAGGAAGTTGCCGGTGTAGAACTGGATGCCCGGCTCGGTGGTGTAAACTTCCAGCACGCGGCCGCTGTTCGGCTCGACGATGCGGGCGGCGAACTCCGGCCGCTCGGTCGGCCCCTTGTCCAGGACGAAATTGAGGTCGTAGCCGACCGGCTTGCCGGTGAGCTGGTCGAAGTCCTGGCGGATGGGTTTGCGGCGGGTGAAATCGAAGGGGGTGCCGGCCACCGGGACGATCTTGCCCGTTGGGATGAGGTTTTCGTCGCTGGCGGTGTAATGGCGGGCGGCGAACTGTGCCTCGTGGCCGAGGATGTCGCCACGGTCGTGGCCGGCCAGGTTGAAGTAACTGTGGTGGGCCAGGTTGCACAGGGTCGGCTTATCGGTGGTAGCGCGGTAGTCGATGACCAGCTCGTTGGTGTCGGTCAGGGTGTAGGAGATGGTGACGGAGAGGCGGCCGGGGTAGCCCTCTTCGCCGTCCGGGCTGGTATAACTGAATTTTACGCCCGGGCCGGTGACCGCTAGGAACGGCTCAGCCCGCCAGAGCTTTTTGTCGAAGCCGGCGACGCCGCCGTGCAGATGGTGCGGGCCGTTATTCGCCGCTAGCTTGTATTCCTTCCCGTCCAGGGTAAAGCGGGCGTTGGCGATCCGGTTGGCGCACCGCCCGACATTGGTGCCGAAATAGGGATGGCCCTGCAGGTAGCCGTCGAGGCGGTCGAAGCCGAGGACGATATCGGCGAAGCGGCCGGTTTTGTCCGGAACGTGGATCTCGGTAATGATCGCCCCGTAGTCGATGCAGCGGACGATCACATTATTGGCGTTGATGAGGGTATAGCGGGTCACCGGCGTGGCGGGCTGGCCCTTGGCGGCGGGGAGCCGTCCCCATGGCTCCTGCTCGTAGGCCGGGCCGTACCGCTGGGCGGTCGCCGCCGCCGGGAACGTGGCCAGTAACAGGGCGCACGCCACAAGGCGTTGCCGGAACGTGGCCATCAACAGGCCGCATGCCACAAGTCGTTGCCACAATTGATGATACATGAGACAACTCCCTCGCAACCTCTTAAAAGCTCTCTCCCCCCGACGCCACGCGGCTTCCCACCGGCCCGGCTTCCCACCGGCTCGGCTTCCCATCCGCTTGGGCGTCCCCACAAGTCCGAGCGTCCCCACAAGTCCGGGCGTCCCCACAAGTCCGGGCGTCCCCACAAGTCCGGGCGTCCCCACAAGTCCGGGCGTCCCCACAAGTCCGGGCGTCCGACTATTCCTCTTCCTCGATGCCTGAGGCCATCGGGCCGGGGGGTGCCGCGGCGGCGGTCTGTACAGATTTTGTACAGCTCGCCGCGACGGCAGGGGATGCTCCACTGTCAAGGGATACCTGCGGCGCGGCAGGAGGGGATACCCCCGGCGCCTGCAGGTGTCGGACGATCCGCTCGACGTCGTAGACCGCTCCGGCCCAGGTGCCGCCGCTGATGTGCTGCAGCCAGGCCCACAGGTGGGTATCAGCGGGCAACTGCGGGTCGGCGGCCAGGTCAGGTCGCGGCGGGCGGCGGGCCAGCTCGGCGGTGCCCCAGGCCACGCCGTGCACGCCGCGGGCGTCCCCGACCAGGTCGACGCTCCCCTCCAGCCGGTGACGGTCGATGACGATCTGAATCAGGTCGCCGTCCTGCAGTTTGCCGATCGGCCCGCCCGCCAACGCTTCCGGCGAGACGTGGCCGATGCATGCCCCGGTCGAGACCCCGCTGAACCGCCCGTCGGTCAGCAGGGCCACCTGCTTGCCCCACGGCAGATACCGCAGGGCGGAGGTCAGTTGGTAGGTTTCCTCCATGCCGCTGCCCATCGGCCCGCGGCAGCAAAGCACTAGGGTGTCGCCGGGACGGATTAGCCCGTTTTTGATCGCGGCGATGGCCTCCGGCTCGCGGACGAAAACCCGGGCCGGGCCGCAATGGCGGTACACGCCGTCGGCGTCCACCACTGACGGATCAATGGCCGTCGCCTTGATGACGCTCCCTTCCGGGGCCAGGTTGCCGCGGGGAAAGGCGACCGTACTGGTCAGGCCGGCGCGGCGGGCCTGCTCCGGGGAGTAGATCACCGTGTCCGGATCGATGCCGTCCTGCCGCTGCAACAGCTCCCGCAGCCGCTGCCGCCGCTCCGACCGCTCCCACCACTGGAGTACCTCGCCCAGCGTCCGCCCGCTGACGGTCAGGGCGTCCAAATGCAACAGGCCCAGCTCGCGCAAATGCAGCATCACCTCCGGTACGCCGCCGGCCATGAATACCCGCACCGTCGGATGACCGACCGGCCCGTTGGGCAGGGCATCGACCAGTCGCGGCACGCGGCGGTTGACCGCAATCCAGTCCTCCAGAGTCGGGCGGCGGACCCCCGCATGGTAGGCGATCGCCGGAAGGTGGATGACCAGGTTGGTGCTGCCGCCGAACGCGGCAAAGACCGCCAGGGCATTGTGCACGGCCGCCTCGGTTAGGATGTGACGGGCGTGGATGCCCCGCTGGTGGAGCCGCAGGACGGCCCGGGCGGTGCGGCGGGCCATGTCCAGCCAGATCGGCTGCCCGGAGGGGGAGAGGGCCGCATGCGGCAAGGTCAAGCCCAAGGCTTCAGCCACCACCTGGGAGGTCGCCGCCGTCCCCAGAAACTGGCAGCCGCCCCCCGGGCTGGCGCAGGCCCGGCACCCCATCTCTGCCGCATGCTCCAGCGTAATCTCCCCCTGGGCGAAGCGGACGCCGATGGTCTGCACCTTGCCGGTGTCCTCCTGTCCCGGCGGGCCGGCCAGCATCACGCCCCCCGGAATCAGGGCGACCGGCTCATGATGCTGGGCGGCCAGGGCCATCATCATCGCCGGCAGGCCTTTGTCGCAGGTGGCCACGCCGAGGACGCCGCGACGGGTCGGCAGGCTGCGGATAAGCCGCCGCATCACCTGAGCGGCGTCGTTGCGGTAAGGCAGGCTATCGAACATCCCGACCGTCCCCTGGGTACGGCCGTCGCAGGGGTCGGTGACGCTCACGGCAAAAGGGATCGCCCCTTGCCGGGCCAGCTCGTCGGCCGCCGCCCGCACCAGCAAGCCGACTTCCCAGTGGCCGGTGTGTAGCCCCAGGGCGATGGGGGTGCCGTCGTCGGCCCGCAGGCCGCCGTGGGTGCTGACGATCATAAACTCTGGCGCCCCAAGACGTTGTGGCGACAAACCCATCGCCACGTTGTGCGACCAGCCGAACAGGTCACCACTGGGGGCCTGCCGCAACTGCTCGGGGGTGAATGGCAGCCGGCCCGCCCGTCCGGCCGCCGTCGTCGTCACGGCGTACGCCGCCTCCGGCGTGTCCAAAATCTCATCGGTGGGCATACGGATGGCCTCGAATCAGGCGACAGCTCCGGCGACCGCCGCGGCCTCACTTCCTGGCCTGGACGAAACGCACGCTTATTGGCCTGGGCAAAACACACGCAGGCCGCAGACCGCGTTCATCGGACCGGGCAGTCGCTGCGCCTCACTTCCTGGCCTGGGCGAAACGCTCCGCCACCTCGTCCCAGTTGACAACGTGGAACCAGGCTTCCACGTACTTGGCCCGGGCGTTGCGGTACTTCAGATAATACGCATGCTCCCAGACGTCACAACCGAGCAGTACGGTCTGGCCGTCGGTGATCGGGTTGTCCTGGTTGGGCGTGCTGGTGACAGCCAGGGGCTTTTCGCGGCCGAGGATCAGCCAGGCCCAGCCGCTGCCGAACCGGCCCAAAGCGGCGGCCAGAAACTCCTTTTTGAAGCCGTCCAACGAGCCGAAGCTCGCCTCGATCGCTTTGAGCAGCTCGCCGCGCGGAGCGGTGCTGTTCGGCTTGGCCATCATCTTCCAGAACCAATCGTGGTTGAGGTGGCCGCCGCCGTTGTTGCGTACGGCGGTGCGAATCTTTTCGGGCAGGGAGTTGTAGTGGCGGACGATCTCGGTGATGTCCTTGCGGAGCCAGTCCGGCGCGGCCTCGGCCAAGGCCTTGTTGAGGTTATCGATGTACGCCTGATGATGCCGCGTGTGGTGGATCATCATCGTCTCGGCGTCGATGTGCGGCTCGAGGGCGTCATACGGATAGGGGAGTTTGGGGAGGGTGAAGCCGGCCGGCGCCTGGGCCAGCAGCCGTTGCGGCCCGGCCAGCCCGCCCGTGCCCAGCCACGCCGCCGCACCTGTTGCCGTCCACTGCAGAAGTTCCCGCCGCGTCCACATGATCGGCCTCCTGGTTCACACTGGGGTGAGCAATGCGGATACGCCAGAACATTCCCCCGTCACGAGAACTCTCTCCCGTCGCGGGGACACGCTCACAGAGATTACTGGCGGGGTTATTGTAGAAGACCCGCACCCAGTGCCATGGGTAAGGTCGATGCCGGCCCGGTTTTTCGGCCTGGAACAGACGGATACGCCGATCCCGGGACGGTTCCCACCGGCTAGCCGCTTGCGGTGGGGCCTTGGGCCGCGGCCAGACACATACCGCCTAGATCCCGGGACGGTTCCCACCGGCTAGCCGCTTGCGGCGTTGCGGTTGGGTTCGGTCGCGGCGTCGGGGGAGGGGGCGTCCTCCGTTGGATCGTCGCCGTCGTCGCAGGCCGCGGCAGCAACCGCGTCCAGCGGCAGCGGCGGCAGCGGTTCCAGTCCCTCGATCTGGCCGCGGGCTTGGCCCACCAGGTTCATCAAAAACGCCCGCGTCCGCCAGTGGTCGGCCAGGATCGCCGCTGGCACCACCACCGGCCCCACTACGGCGATGCGGATCGGGCGGCGGATGTCCAGCGGCTTGTTCCGCAGCGGCGGACCGTGACGGTGCGACGTAAAGCTCCCCCAGTTCCCTTCGATCCAGCAGGCCAGCACCGGCGTATCCGGGCAGGCCGACAGGATGTGCCAGACGCCGCGGCCAAACCGGCGGAGGGGCATATCGTCCCGCCGCCGCAGGTACCCTTCCGGAAAGATGACCAGGCATTCGCCGCGTCGCAGGGCGGCGATGGCCGCATCGATTTCCGGCGTCTCCTTTTTGAGCTTGTTCTCGGGGACGCGGATGACTCCGAACCGCCGCATGAAATGGCGGATGACCGGCAGGTCGTAGAAGCGGGAGGTCATCATCGGGGTAGTCGGCCGGGGGAGAATTTTTTCGAGGAAAAAGGGATCCATCCAGCAAGCGTGGTTGGCGATGACGATGCACGGCCCATGGGGCGGCACCCCCTGCAGGCCAGTGCCCCGGGTGCGGACGTCGTACATCAGCCACAGTAGCGGCTCGCAACTGACCGCCAGGGCGGGGCGGAACAGCCGCCTGCCCAACACGGCCGTGGCGCTGCCGGCCAGCAGGAGCAGCCACCAGCCCCCCGCTGGCAGCGGCTCGCCTAGGCGGAGTAGCCCCGCCACGACGCCGCCGCCGGCCAGCAGGGCCGCCAACAGGGTCAGGTTCTCTTCGCTCGGGCGGCCGCCGAATAACTGGCGGGCCTTGGCCAGCCCCCCGACCATCAGCCCCAGCGGCAGTCCTTGGGTCCAGCCCGGCCAGTGCTGCCCGTAACAGCCATGGGCGGTCGCGGCCAGCCAGCCCAGCGCGCCGTAAACGGCCAGTCCCCTGGCGCGGTAGGCCGACCAGTAGAGCCAGGCCAGCAGGACACCCGCGGCAAACGCGACGACCAACCACCTCACCGCCGCCCAACCATCCGTGGCGGCCGAATACACAACCGGCGGGATCGTCGGCAAGGCGGCACAGGCCGCGGCCACCCCCCATAGCCCCGCCAGCCGCTCCCGGCGGGCCTGCGGCGACTCCCCGGCTGCGCCGCCGCCGCTGCGGGGACTGTCGTATAACGACGTTTTATCGGTCCGCGCAACCTCTACGTTTTGCATATTCGCTATTTTTTATCCGGCAAAAAGGAAAGCAACCCGTAAAACGACTGGAGCGGCGCGGATCGCGGCCGGCGGCGCAGTAGAATCGATGGTAGAAACTGACACGATTTCAGCGGCTATAGCGGCTGAAACCGCCAAGGAAGCTGGGACTGCCGGGAGGGCCAGCGATGTCGCTACGAGTGGATAGGCCACGATGGTCCCCGCCGCGGTGCGGGTGGCGGTGCGTGGCCCTGGCCGTTTTACTGTTAGGTTTGGTCGCCGCCGGGTGCCGGCACCGCTGCTGCCTGAGCGGCTTGCGGGAGCCGCGGCCGTATCTGCCACCGCCGCCGCGAAGCCCTTACCTGCTGCCGCCAGCCCAGGTGCCAACGATTCCCGCACCGGGGACGGACAGCGTAGTGCCGCCGGTGGCCCCCCCCGGCGAGGTCCGGCAATACGCCCCGCCGACCGGACCGTCCTGGCTGGCTCCGCCGGCTGCCCCGGCCCCAAACGGTAACGGTCGCCCGGCCCCGGAAATCCTCCTGCCCGACCCGCTGCCGCCGGGGAACGGTCCCACTGCGGGGAGCACGCCGCACGCCGCGGCCACGCCGGGCCGGCCTGCCTCCCCCGTTACCGCCGGTCCTCCGCCCGCCGCCGCGACCGATTCCCCGCACCTGCCCGGCTATGCCCGCGTCCTGCAAGGAGTCGCCAGCGGTCGCCGCCCGAGCCTCGCCGGCTTCGACGCCCTGCAACGGGCCGGGTTCCGCACGCTCGTCTACCTGCACGGGCCGCAGGCGGACCTCGCCGCCATCCGCAGCCAGGCCGCCCAGCGGCAGCTTGCCCTGGTCGCCATCGAGACGACGCCGGAAAACCTGCCGCAGGCCATCGAACAGTTCCAAGCCGTAGTCGGTGATACCGCCCGCCACCCCATTTACGTCTGCGACGAGGACGGCCTCCGCTGCGGCGTGCTCTGGTATGTCTATTTCCGGACCATCGAGGCACTCAACGACGACGCCGCCCGCGTCCGCGCCCGCCCGCTCGGCTTCACCACCGACGCTCCGGAAGCCACCCCCTTCCTGCTGGCCGTCCAACGCTATCTGGCGAACCGGTAAGGAGTTACGACCAGGAAAGGACGGCCGAGTGGGAACACGTGCCGGCTCGCCGCGGCCTCGCAGGCGGCTGGTGCGGCCGTCAGCGGTGCGGCTCGGCCCGGGGCAAGTCGGCTACCGCGTTAGAACGCCCGGGCGGCGGATCGCCGCCGTCAGCGGTGCGGCTCGCCCTTTGGCATGTCCGGGTGGCGGAGCTGGCGGTCCGGGTCGAGGAAACGGACGTAGAGCACCCCGGGGGCGTTGCCGGTTTTGAGCGTGATCCGCAAGTGCTGCCGGCCTGGCGGGAGCTGGACCTCGAAGGCGTCGATATCCGGCCGGACCTGACCACCCACGCCGCGATGCGAGCCGAGTTTACGCCCGTTCAGCTCGACCTCGTAATCGGCCGACGAACCGATCAGCAACCGCGTGGCAAGCTGCGCCGGTGCGTCCAGCTCCGCCTCCCACACCGTCGTCGCCGTCGGCGACGCCCCCGCCGGCAAGGCAAAGCGGCCGGACACTCCCGTCGTCACCGCCTGGCCGTTGACCTTCGCTTCCACCACAAACGGATGGGCCATTAGGTAACGCACCAGATCCCGGAAGTCCTGCACGCTCATGTTGTTAGTCAGCCCTTCCGGCATCAGGGACTTCTCGGCGATGCGCACCTCCGCGATGTTCGCCTTGCGGATGGTCTTGAACGCCCCCCCTTCGAGCTTGAGTGTAATGCTGGTTTCGTCCTCCTCGGCGAGCAGACCCTGAAAGACGACGTCGTCGAGGGTGGTGACGTTGCGGACGAAGTACGGGGCGCCGATGACGCGGTTGGGGTCCAGGACGTTGACCAGGATGTAGTCGATGTCGCGGCCGGCGCCGTCGAGGGCGGGGCCGACCTCGACGCCGCGACCGTCGAATTTGTGGCATTTGCCGCAGTTGGTGTCGAAGACGGTCCGGCCGCGGTCGAAGCGGCCTGGGGCTTCGTCCAAGGCCCGCCGCATCTTTTGGATCAACTGCTCCAGCTCGGCGGGGGTCGGACGGGTCCGCCCCCAGTGCTTGGCGATCAGGGCATCGATTTCCCGGTCGTGGAACGCCTGCAGGCGGAGCATGACGTTGTCGGTCAGGTCGGCGCGGTCGATTTTCCGCTCGGCCAGGGCCTGCAGGAGCAGGCGGGCCCACTCGCGGCGGCTGGCCAGGGTATTGGCGGCCTCGCGTCGAGCTGCGGCGGACAACTGCGGCCAGACCGCCAGCACCCCTTGGGCCACCTCCGGACGGTTCCACGTCGCCAACCCCCGCAGAACTTCCAGGGCCAAGGGCGAGTCCTTCTCCTGCCGCAGTACGGCCAATAGTGCCGTAACTCCTTCTGGAGGCTGGAGTTGCGTCAACTGCCGGACCGCCTGCTGCCGGTCGGCCAGCGGCCGGGCCGGATCCCGCAGCACGCTCAAGGCCCGCTGCACCGCCGCCGGGTCCCGGAAGCTCACCGCCAGACGTTCAGCCAACTGCTGCAGGCGGGGATCGCCGGACCGCTCCAGCTCCTGCCGCAGCTCGGCCCACCGCGGCGAGGGCGGCACCGTCTGTTTCTCCAATGCCGCCGCCATCCCCTCCAGGGCCTTGGTCCGGCTCGCCGTGTCCGGCAGACGTAGCACGAAGTCCAGGCAGCGGTCGAGGTCCTCCGGGCGGCCCGCGGCCAGCAGCCGCCGCACCAGCCGCGGGACGATCTGGTCGCGGAGCAGGGGGTTGGCCGCCGCCTGCTCGGCCAGCCAGCGGAGTTCCTCCTCGACCGACAGCGGCGGAATCATTAGCTGACCGGTCGTGTTTGTCGGGATGGACGGACGCACCGCCGACGGAACGGGGCTACCTGACGGGATGGAGCCGCCTGACGGAATGGAGCTGCCTGACGGAATGGCCCCCGCCCGGCGGAACAGGAGTTGCTCGTAGGCCAGCCAGACCAGTTGCACCAGGACCGGATCGTCTGCCAACTCCTTACGCGACAACAGGTTACGCAAGACGTCCGCCGCCTGCGGATGCGGCGGCGGGGCCAATACGCTGCTGGCCAGCTCCCGCAGGACCCGCCGGTCGTTCTCGCCGCGGAGGGTCTGGGCGATCGACGCGGCCGCGTCCAGTCCCCGGCAGCGGACCTGGAAGGCGCGCACCAGCGGGTCGGCGGCCAGTGCCGGTGGCTTGTCCCGCCGCACCGGCAGGACGTCGAGCAACGCCGCGCGGAAGCGGGTCATGCTGTCCGCGGCGGTCAGGGCTTGGGGGACTGCCGCCAAGGCCTCCCGTAACTCCGGTGCCTCCGGCGACCGCAACGCCAACTCTTGCAACAGCCGCAGGGCCGTCCGATATTCCCACGGATTGCGGCTCTGCAGCACGATCTGCGCCCATTTTTGCGGCGTCGCCCGGGCCAGGTCGGGAACCGGGGCCAGTTGCGTCCCTTTTAACGGGATGCGATAGATGCGGCCGTGGTCGTAATCCCAGTCGTCGGGGTGGGTTTGGTGGCAGGGGTGCTGGTCGTGCCAGTCGATCAGGTAGATGTCGCCGGCCGGGCCCCAGCGGAGGTTGATCGGGCGGAAGTTTTTATCGCCGGAGCGTAAAAAGTCGTCGCCGCGACGGGCCAGGTAGGTGCTCCCCCGCGGCTCCAAAATGTTTTGCTTGATGCTGCAGCCGTGGATGGAGCCGAAAATGACGCTGTTGCGGAACCGTTCCGGCATGTGCGGCACGTCCAGGGCGATCAGACCGGCATGGGCCCAGCCACTCTCCTTGTGGAAGGTGTGGTCACAGATTTCGTTGAGGTAGCCGTACACGTAGGGGTGGAAGCTGGCCCCGGCCTGCCGCCGGTAGATGCCCCCGGGGACGATGTGGTACAAATGCGGGATAACGCAGCAGCAGAGAATGAACTGCCCGTCGGTGTTGCGCCAGTCCATGCCCCAGGGATTGGAGGTGCCTTCGGCGAAGATTTCGAAGCGTCGGGCCACGGGATGGTAACGCCAGATGGCGGCGTTGAGGCGGACGGGGGGGCCGTCGCTGGCTCGCCCATCCGGCCCCACGACCCGGACTTCCGAGTGCGTGAACACGCCGTGCAGGCCGTACAGCCACCCGTCCGGTCCCCACTGGAAGGTGTTGAGCGTCTCGTGGGTGTCCTGGCTGCCGAAGCCGGCGAGCAGAATTTCGAAGCGGCCAGGCTTGTCGTTAACGTTTTCGATGAACCACAGGTACGGCGGCGCCCCGACGAACACTCCACCGTGCCCCACCTCGATGCCGCTGGCCAAATCAAAGGCCCCTAGCCCCTGCCGCCGCCGCTCCTCCGGCACCGGAAAGTCCTTCCCCTCGGCGAAGACCGTCCGTTTGTCGGCCACGCCGTCGCCGTTGGTGTCCTCCAGGATCACGATCCGGTCGCGGGGCGCCTTCCCCTTGGGCGTTCGCTTGGGATACTCGAAACACTCGATGACCCACACCCGCCCCTTTTCGTCGATGGTGAAGGCGATCGGGTTGGTCACCAGCGGTTCGGCGGCAAAGAGCTTGACTTCGAATTCCGGCGGGACCTGCAACCGCCGCACCGTCTCCTCCGGCGGCAGGTACGGCTGCCCGGACCCTTTGCGGTTGTCAAAGCCGTATTCCTTCTGGGCGGTCGCGGGGGCGACCACGGCCAGCAGCAGCAGCAGGCTCAGTCGTGCACGCATGGGGAGGGTTCCTCGGAGTCGGTCAGACTTCAGTTGCGTAACCTGCAATCCTGCAAGGACTTGTGTAGCAACACCCGTCATGGGCTGGTCCGCGGCAAGCACCAGGCCGCTCCGGGCAGGAACCGCCGCCGCCGGGACGGCCCCAACGTTTTTTTGCCGCCGCGTCACTTTTTTTCTACTGAATGCTTGCATTGTCGCCATGTTCCGGTTAGGCTAGGATTCGCGGTGCCGGCTGCCCCCGGGACGCCGTAATGTTCTATCAGTAAGCATGTCGTCAGAAAGAGAGGATGCGCCGGCCATGCCTTCGGAACCGGACATCAGCCAGGAATTTTTCCAGGTGCAGCGGCACGGCGACGTGGCGGTGATCATCCCCACGCCGCAGGTCGAGCAACTCCCCGAAAGCTTGTTGCAACCTGCCGCCGAGATGGTCCTGGAACCCCTGCGGACAGACCCGCCCAACCAGATCATCGTCGACCTGTCCGAGGTGTCATACTTCGGATCATCGTTCATCACCTTCCTGCTGCGGTGCCATCAGGTGGTCAAGGCCCGGGGGAGTGACCTGGTCCTGGCCGGCATCACGCCGCAAATCCGCGAGCTGTTGCACACCACAGCCCTGGACGAACTGTGGGCGCTGTACGACACCCGCCAGCAGGCCCTGGAGGCGTTGGGGGGTGTCTACTGACGCTGCTGGGAGACCGATGGCCTGCCCCCAGCGGTCCGCCAACCGTTTGTTCCAACAACCATGGTTTCAACGATTATCGTTTCAACGATTATCGTTTCAACGATTATCGTTCCGACGATTGTCGTTCCGACAGCGGTGGGTTTCCCGGCAGTTGTCTCCGTATCGGCCGCGATCGGGTCGGACGGGGCGGCTCGCCCGGCCTGCCGGCAGGTGGATCGGCCGGGGGAACCGGCAGCGGGACGGGGACAGGATTGGCTGTCGCAACTCGATAATCAGCAACGATTTACGGATTGCTGGACGATCCGAGCTGGTTGAACCGCGGGCTGGCGATGATCTGCCAGGTGGTAGTCAGGCGGAAAGTCTGGGTCAGGTAGCGGGCGAGGGCTTCGCCGGGCCGCTCCTGCAGGACGATGAGGTCGCCGGGCTGGATGAGGATGTTTTCCCGCAGGTCGCGGTAAGCCTGGTTAAGGTCGACGCGGATGCGGATCTGCTGGCCGTTGGGGAGTCGCCGCACGACCGTGACCAGGCTGGGGTTGGGGTTGCCGATGCCGGCCTGCACGGCCTGGGCGACGAAGGCGTTTTGGGAGAAGCTGCCGTTGATCAGCGGGGCACGGACCTGGGCCAGGGCCTCGATCACCCGCAGGTCGTAGTCGCGGGGCAGGGGCACCTGCGTCGCCCCGGCCAGGCCGGCGACGTAGTACACCTCCGTGTCCCGGGCTTCGATGTAGACCGTGTCGCCGTCGTACAGGGTGATGTCCTTTTCGGTGAAGGTGATGGGCATATCCGGCGGCAGGCGTAACGGGATACGGACGTAGCCTTTGGCCGGGTCGTCGGGGTCGTAGGCGCCGCGGCGGATGACGATCTCGTTTTTGGCTTCCAGGCCGGGGGGGCCGCCGGTGAGGGTCAGGGCGTGGAGCAGGTCGTTGCGTCCTGGCTCCAGCAGTACGGCGAAGGCGGCCCCCCGCTTGGTGCCGCCGATGACCGCCGCGGTCGCTCCCGCCGCCGCAAACTGCGGCACGACCGGCTGGCTGTCCTCCCGCACCACGATCACCCGGTACCGCCGCGGCTGCAATAGCTCCACCGTGACCCGTCCCTTCCCCGGTTGCAGGATCTTTTTGACCTCCACGATCTGGTGGACGATCGCCGCGCGGACCTCCGGGAGGGTCTTCCCTTTTACCTCGATCGGGTCGAGCAGGGGGAGCCGGATGGTGCCGTCCTCCTGCACGGGTACGGGTAACCCCTGCACCGCCGGGCGGTCGCTGCCGGGGCTGAGCTGCACCGGGATGGGTTGGTCGGCCTTGGTCAGGACTTCGTCGGCGACGATGGCCAAGACGTCCCCTTTGTCGAGGCGGTATTCGCCGGGATCGTGGATCCGCAGGAGGTTGAGGGGGATAGGGCGGTAGTCGGCCTTAGGACGGCCGAGGATCTCCTCGGGGAGCCGCCGCACGGGGATGCCATCGGCGACGGGATTGGTCAGGGCGGCACAGCCGCCGGACGCGACCGCGGCCGCCACGACCATCAGCATGCCGATGCCACGACCGAGGCGCCGCATCAGCGTGCCCCCTGCGGCGGAACCGGAGCCGCCCCCGGCTTGGCCGGCGGTGGGTCAGCCGGTGCCGCCGGCTTCCATTCCGGCGGCGTGGGCCGCGGCGGGGGCAGCACCGCCGGTTCCGACGAATCTGTCGGACGGTCCGACGGCGGTCGCCGCTCCGGCGACGGCTCGACCCGGAACCGCGGCGGCTCCGCCGCGGGCGGCGACAGCTGCACCGGCACCGTCAAGTACTGCCGCTGGCCGCTGGCCATCGCCAGCTCCTGACCCAACTGGAAGCCGGCAAAATATTGCTGGAGCCGCCAATGCCCCTGCGGCGTGAAATAGCGGGGGTGGCGGGTGTACTTGGCCGGGGGCACCGCTGGCGGACTGCCGTTGCCCCCGCGGTCCAGATAGTCCACGTAGCCGTCCAGAAATCCTTCCCGGAACTCCGGCACGGCGTCCGGATACTGCGATTGGACCTCCTGCCACGCCGCCCGGGCCTGCTGCCGCAGCTCCTGGCGGATCACCCACTCCGTCCACGCCAGGTGTGGCTCGGCCGTCAGGTTGGCTATCGCCAGCGAGTAAACGTTGCATCCGGCGGCCATAAGCGGCAAAAGCACAGCACCGTAACTCCACCGGCTCATGCCGCACTACCCTCATGGCACTGGTCATCCCTCAACATCGGACAGCACCCGCTGTCGCCTTGACGAAAGACACAGAGTTTATCGAATTTGCGGCGTCGTGACTCTGAAACGTGTGGCATGTTTATCGAGAGGGCATAGATCGTTGTGAAAAATCAAGCAAAAATGGACGAAGAAGGAATCGACAAAACTGGCAACCCCGTTAGCATGGTAACAGACCCACGCGCTAGCATGGTTACAGAGCCAGGTGCGGCGCATCGCTGAGATGGAGGGCACCAACGACCGGACGTGCCGGTCGAGCCATATATCCACCGTTTGGGAGACGTTGGGAGACCGAACCATGGCCAAAGCCAAGTCCAGCACCACCAAGAAGACGGCGGCCAAGAAGACGGCCGTCAAGGCCAAGACCGCCACGGCGGCCAAGAAGACCACCGCCAAAGCTAAAACCACCACGGCCAAGAAGACGGCCGCCAAGGCCAAGACCGCCACGGCGGCCAAGAAGACCACGGCCAAGGCTAAGACCACCACGGCGAAAAAGACTGCGGCGAAAAAGCCGGCGGTCGCCCCGGCTCCGGTGACGCCGGAAGCCGCCCCGGCCCCGACCACGCCCCCGGCGACGCCCCCGGCTCCGTCGGTCAGCTAACGCTTGTTCCGCCTCCGTCCAGTACCGTCCGGCCGGGTTGGCAATTCCTGTTGGCCGCAGAGGGACGGTTTCGGCCTCGTTTTCTTGGTCCCTTTTGCTAATCTGTACGGAAACCGATCCTGGTCTGCCGGTCAGGAGACGGTGGATGTTTTTTTTCACAAGTGATTGACCCACAAGGAGATACGTAGGACATGGTCGCCCCCGTGGTGATTGCCACCTGGCCGTTTGGCCGCAAGGCCGCCGAGACCGCCTTGCCGCTGTTGCGGCAAGGGGCCGCCGCCCTCGATGCGGCGATCGCCGGAGCCCAGGCGGTCGAGGACGACCTGACCATCCGTAACTCGGTCGGCTTTGGTAGCCTTCCCGATCGCCTGGGCCGGCTGACCCTCGATGCCTCGGTCATGGACGGCCGCACCCTGAGCTGCGGAGCGGTCGCCAGCGTCGAGCACATCCGGCATCCCGCCGCACTGGCCCGACGGGTTATGGAAAAGACGCCGCACATCCTGCTGGTCGGCGAAGCGGCCAAATGGTTCGCCCTGCAGGAAGGCTTCCCGCTAGAAATGCCCTACACCCTCAACGCCTTGCGGGAATGGTTCGAGCGGCACCCCGACTTACGCAAAGAGCCGCCGAAGGACTCCCCGAAGGACGCGTCGCCCGCGACCGGGCCGGAGGAAGACGCCGGCCACGACACCGTCACAGTGCTGACTCTGGACGTGAATGGACACTTGGGGGGCGTGTGCACCACCAGTGGTCTGGCGTACAAGTGGCCGGGACGGGTGGGGGACTCGCCGCTGATCGGCGCGGGGCTTTACGTGGACGACGCCGCCGGTGCGGCGGGGGCCACCGGCGTCGGCGAGGAGATCATCCGCATCGGCGGCAGCCTGCTGATCGTCGAGCAGATGCGGGCCGGCAAAAGCCCCCAGGAGGCCTGCGAGGTCGCCTGCGGGCGGGTCAACGCCGTCGCTGCCCGTCGCGGCGTGCATCCCGCCCGCGTCGCCTTCATCGCCCTCGACCCCAAAGGCAACGTCGGGGCAGCAGCCACCCTCAAAACCCAGTTCCGCTATGCCCTCGGCCGCGACGGAAAAGTCGAGCTGCTCCTGGCCCGCGAAGTCCCCCCGCAACCATAAATCCGCCAAAAAGTTACGACTTGCAACCTCTGCCGCAACACCAACCCCGCCAGCCCACTATCCGCTTCCGCAACGTGCCCTCGCGTCCCGCAACCTCTGCCGCTACATTGACTCCGCCTGCCACGGACGGCCAACTATCCCCACCTGTCCCTATTCCGCCGGACCTACCTATTCCGCCAGGTCGACGCAGACGATCTCCTTGTCGTTCCGCACAAACGCACACTTGTCGGCAAAGGCCGGATGGCTCCAGACCACCCGCCGCCCAAAGGCACTGTTGGTCGGCTCCAGGATCTTGACCCGCCCCAGCTCGCGGTACGCTTGCGGGGTCAGCTCGGCGAGGATCAGGTGCCCGGTCTCGGCGAACAGGAAATACCGCGAGCCGTTTTTGACGATGAACGCCGTGCCCGAGCCGGCCCCCTTGTAGTCTTCGTCCTCCTCCTTGCCGATGACCGGCTCGAAGGTGAACCACAGCCGCTGCCCGTCGGCCAGGCGGACCGCCCGCAGCATCCCCCCCTGATCGACGCCGTAAATCGTTTCGCCATCAACAAATGGCGTCATGTTGACCGGATAGAGGCCGCGGCGTTTGTCCCGCCCCTCGACCTTCTCCTGCCAGAGCACACGGACGGTGTCGTCCTCCCGCAGCTCGAGCACCACGGCGGCCCCGCCGATGCCCGCGGCAAACAGCTTGTTCCCCGCCTGCCGCGGCGCCATGATCGCCATGCCATACTGCGGCTCCAGTGGCACCGACCACAGCGGCTTGCCCCGCTCCGGGTCCAAGCCCACCACCGCCTGGGCATGCCAGACCACCAGCCGCTCCTTGTCCCCCACCCGGATCAGTGTCGGCGGGCTATACCCCGGCTCCTTCGCCTCCAGAGCCTTCCAGATTTCCCGCCCGGTGAGCTTGTCCAGGGCCACCACGACACTCCCCGGCCCGCCGGCTATGCAGATCAGCTTGTCCCGGTACACCAGCGGGTGGCCGCAGTAGCCCCAGGTCGGCACCCTCGCCTGGTATTCCTGCGGTAAGTTCTTTTTCCACAACACTTTACCATCTTTCACGTTCAGACACAGCAAATCCCCCATCGCCCCCAGACAGTACACCCGCTCCCCGTCCACCGTCGGCGTGCACCGCGGACCCGCCGGATAGCTGATCTGATAGTCGCACTCATAGGCGTGCGTCCATAAAATGCGGCCGTCGCGGGCGTCCAGACACACCACCCGCTCCTTGCCCGGCACCCGCTCGGTGGAAAACGGGTCGTCCGGGTTGCTTACCCCCTTGGGCAGGATGCGGTCCATGATGAACACCCGCTGGGCGGCGACCGCCGGGCCAGTGTAACCCGCCCCGATCGGCGTCCGCCAGCGGATCCGCGGCTGATCCTTGCCGAAACGGCGGATGATCCCCTCCTCCGACCAGACGGCGTCACGGTTTGGGCCTAGCCACTGCGGCCAGTCCGCCGCTACTAGCCACGTCCGACCGACCAGTCCGCTGGCCAGCATCACTCCCGCCGCAAACAGAATCATCCATCGCGGCCACCAGAATCTGCTTGTTCCCATTGCCCAAGCCTCTGCTTTGCCGTGGCGGATGGCAGGAAAAGCCGACGCTGTCCGCCGGGTGCGCCACTATACATCTGCTATATTCGCACTACACCTTATATATTCACATTACACCGGCGTAGTCGAAAAGCTTACACGGCTACCCAGGAAGCACCCGTCGGCCCGCCGCGGCGACCGTTAGCGTCGTACCGGCTGGCATACCGGCGACGGCGTCCCCGCCGCCGACCGCGACGCCCACGGCGGGTCCGCTCCCACCGCCGCGACCGTCCCGACGATCCCTAACAGCACGCTCACCACAAACGTGGCCGGCTCCTGCTTGCCCCGCCGCAGCTCCCGCACCACCCCCGCGGCCAGCAGCCACGTCGTAACTCCAAAAATCATAAAGGTTTGCTGCGGCACTGTCCCGATCCCTCCCAAACCCGCCGCACACTCCAGATGCCACCCCGCCCGGTGCCGTGGCCAGATCGTCAGCTCGTGCCAGACCTGATAGCCCGCTACCCCTAGCCCCACCAGGGTGAGCGGCAACGCCACCAGGCACACCTGCCCCGGTCGGTCCCGCAAGGCCAATGCCCCCACCGCCAGCAGTCCCGTCAGAGCTATGGCCACCGCCCGCATAAAAACGCACCCCGGGCACGGCGTCAGCCCCAACCCCAGGCTCAGATACAGGCTATACCCCGCCGCCGCGGCCGCACCCATCAGCCCCAACAGCACGTACACCATCGGCCATCCGCTCCCTAAAGCAAAACCATCCCAAGACGCATCCCACCGACCGGCCACCACTCTAGCAGCTCCGCCGCCGGCCGCAAAAGCCGAATCCGAGTCAAAAACACCCCAGCACCGAAAAAATCCTGGCAGCCGCCCGCTCGGCGTGGTATCCTTAACGGTAGCTCCTACTGCTAGTGTGCATGCAGCTTCCGGAGCCAGCAGGCTAGTAGCTCCCACAGCCAGTACGCTTGCCCCACCCCCGCTGGCTCACCGCAAGGAACCTCGCTCATGCGGCCGTCGCCTGTGCAGACAACACCCCGATCTCTCCGCAACAGCAAACCCCTCGCCGCCGCCGCGACCACAGTGAGCGTACTGGTCGCGGCGATGGCATTGGGAGTCGCCCCGTCGGGCCAGGCGCAGTCCCCCGCGGTTCCATCCGCCCCCGCTCCGGCGACTGCCCCGCCTCGTCCAGCCGTGCCCGCACCGCCCGCTAACCAGGCCCCGGCGGCTAGTCTGGCCCCGGCGGCTAGTCTGGCCCCGGCGGCTAACCCCGCGCCGCCGAACGTACCCCCCGACCACGCCGCCCGCATGGCCAAGGGGCTGGAGCTGTTTCGCACCCAGGTCCGCAGCATCCTCCAGAACAAGTGCCTCAAATGCCACAGCGGCGACCGCGTCGAAGGGGAGCTGGACATCGGCACCCGCGACGCCCTACTGCGCGGCGGCAGCCGCGGACCCGCCGTCGTCCCCGGCGACCACGCCAAAAGCCTCCTCTGGCAAATGGTCGCCCACCGCAAGCAGCCCTACATGCCCTACGAGCGGCCCCAACTGCCCCCCGAGCAGATCGCCGCAATCGCCGCCTGGATCGACGCCGGCGCCCCCTACGACAAACCCTTCGTCGAACAAACCGACGCCTGGATCCACAAGCGGGTTCCCCCCGAAGCCAAACAGCACTGGGCCTTCCAGCCCCTCCGCCGCCACCTGCGGCCGCCCCGGCCCGACGTCCCCCACCCCATCGACAGCTTCCTGCTCGACCGCCTGCAGCAGGCGGGGATCGACCCCAACCCCCCCGCCGACCGCCGCACCCTGCTCCGCCGCCTCTACCTCGACCTCATCGGCCTCCCCCCCACCCCGGAACAGCTCGATGCCTTCCTGAAAGACAATAGCCCCCACGCCCTCGAACGCGTCGTCGACCAACTGCTGGCCTCCCCCCACTACGGCGAAAAATGGGCCCGCCACTGGCTTGACCTGGTCCGCTTCGCCGAAAGCCACGGCTTCGAACACGACTACGACCGGCCCCACGCCTACCACTACCGCGACTTTGTCATCAAGGCCCTCAACCAGGACATGCCCTATGACCAATTCGTCCGCTGGCAGATCGCCGGCGACGAGCTGGCCCCCGACGAGCCGCAGGCCTGGTTCGCCACGGGCTATCTGGCCGCCGGCGTCCACAGTACGCAGATCACCAAACGTGAGGTCGAAAAGCACCGCTACGACGAGCTGGACGACATCCTCAACAATATCGGTACCACCTTTTTGGGCCTGACCATCGGCTGTGCCCGCTGCCACGACCACAAATACGACCCGATCCCCAGCGGCGACTACTACCGGATGCTCTCGGCGTTCACCACCACCGTCCGCAGCGACTACGACGTGGATGTGGACCCGCACGGCTACCGCCGGGCGTTGGCGGCGTTCGAGGCGGCCCACCGTCCGTACCAGCAGGCCGTCGAACGGTACCGGCGGGAGGTGCTGGCACCGCGCCTGGCCGCTGGGGAGCGGCTCTACGGGCCGTCGCCGGACATGCTGAGCTGGATCGTACCCCGACTGCTGCGGGCCCACTCGGCCGGCGGGGCCACCCTCACGCCCCTGCCGGACGGCAGCGTGCGGGTCCGCGGCCCGAATCCCACAACGGAAACCCTTACGCTGGAACTGGTTACGTCGCTGTATCCCATCCGCAGCCTGCGGGTGGAGGCCCTGAGCGATCCGGCATTGGTCCAGGGCGGCCCCGGACGGGCGGCCAACGGCAACTTCGCCCTGTCCGACCTGCAAGTCCTTGTCCAGCCAGCAGATGGATCGATGCCGGCCCGGCGGGTTCGCATGCAGTCGCCACGGGCCACCTTCGAGCAGAAGGGATTCCCGGTTGCCGCCGCCATCGACGCCGACCCCAACAGCGCCTGGGCCGTCGATCCCCAGTTCGGCCGCGACCACGCGGCGAGCTTCGAGTGGGCTGAACCCGCCGGATTCCCCGGCGGCACCAAGATCACTGTCAAGCTGATCTTTCGCACCAATACCGGCCACGGCATTGGCCGGCCCCGCATCGCCGTTAGTACGCAGTCTCAGGCCGAGCTGCGGCAGGCGGCGACGCTGGAGGTCGCCTGGGTCGCGTTCCAGTGGCCGGCGGAGCTACGGACCGGCGAGCAGCAGCAGGCGGTGCGGGAATGGTTCGCCGCCCGCGATCCCGAATACCAGCGGCTCGTGCGGGCCGAGCAGCAGCACGCCGCCCAGGCGCCCCCGCGGCGGACGGTCAAGGCCCTGATCGCCAGCGAGGGGGTGCCGCCGTTGCGGCTCCACACCCAGGGGGACAGCTTCCTGCCGCAGACGCACTATCTCCGCCGCGGCGACCCGGAGCAGAAAGTCGCCGTCGCCAGTCTGTCCTTTTTGCAAGTGCTGATGCCGGAGCCGGACGGGCACCGCCGCTGGTATTCGCCCCCGCCCCCCGGCAGTCGCACCCCCCACCTGCGGGCCGCCCTCGCCCGCTGGCTGACCGACCCCGAACACGGTGCCGGCGGCCTGCTCGCCCGCGTCATCGTCAACCGCCTTTGGCAGCAACACTTCGGCCGCGGCCTCGTCCCCACCGTCAGTGACTTCGGCCTCCGCGGCGAACCCCCCAGCCACCCCGAGCTGCTCGACTACCTGGCCAGCGAGCTGATCCGGCACCAGTGGCGGCTCAAACCCATCCACAAGCTGATCGTCACCAGCGCCGCCTACGCCCGCAGCTCCGCCCGCGACCCCGACAAACTCGCCCGTGACCCGGACAACCGCCTGCTGTGGCGTTACCCCGTCCGCCGCCTCCAAGCCGAAGTCCTCCGCGACGCGATCCTGTTCGTCTCCGGCCAGCTCGACCCGACCATGTACGGCCCCGGCACCCTCCGCGAGGATAGCCGCCGCCGCAGCATCTACTTCACCATCAAACGCAGTAAACTGATCCCGGCGCTGACCGTCTTTGACGCCCCGGACGGCACCGTCCATGTCGGCGAGCGACCCAGCACCACCATCGCCCCGCAGGCGTTGCACCTGATGAACAACCCACAGCTGCGGGCTGCAGCCCTGGCCCTGGCCCGCCGCGTCCTCCAGGAGACCCGCGACGACCCGACGGCGGCCATCCGCCAGGCCTATCGCCGCACCCTCTGCCGCGAACCGGCCCCGGACGAACTGGCCCAGGCCTTAGCCTTCCTCCAGGCCGCACCCGAGCGGGAACGCCCCGCCGCCCTGGCCGACTTCTGCCAGGTCCTCTTCTGCCTCAACGAGTTCCTGTATGTACACTAGCCAGTAGTCCGCGAGGAGGAACTGGCCAGACCAACGGAAAGCAAGTGCGGATACATCAGTATGACGATGACAAACTGATGATTCGGCGTAACCTTTGGCAGTACCAAACACAAGAAGCATCTGTTCGCCGCAACCCATAGATTCCGTGCCAGTAAATTAGGCCGTACCAAACACGGGCCGCGGCGACGCCAGAGGCAGCAACAAACCGATTAGGCACGCTAACCATCGATACAGCAACGACTTAGGAGCAACCGGCCATGTGGGACATACCGCGATACTTTGCTCCCCCCTCCCCGGCCTACCCCAGCCGGCGGGAGTTCCTCCGCCGCGCCGGCGGCGGACTTGGCCTGCTGGCCCTAGCCGACCTGCTATGGCGGGAACAGTGCCGTGCCGCCGGACCTCTGGCCGCCAAGCCCACCCATTTCCCCCCCAAGGCCAAGGCCGTCATCTGGCTGTTCATGAACGGCGGCCCCTCCCACGTCGACACCTGGGACTACAAGCCCGAGCTGGCCAAACGGGACGGCCAGGAGCTCCCCGGCTTCGACCCCAACACCGGCTTTTTCAACCAGCAGGTCGGGCCGCTGATGAAATCGCCCTTCCGCTTCGCCCAGTACGGCCAGTGCGGCAAATGGGTCTCCGAGCTGTTCCCCTACCTGGCCCGACATGTGGACAAGATGGCCTTCATCCACTCCCTGTGGACCGATTCCAACAACCACGCCCCCGCCCTGTTCAAGATCAACACCGGCATGAGCCGCATGGGCTTCCCCTGCGTCGGCTCGTGGGTCACCTACGGCCTGGGGAGCGAATCGCAGGACCTGCCCGCCTTCTGCGTGATGTACGACACCCTGGGCCGCGGCGTGCCCAAGGGGCACTCCCTAAACTGGGGCGCCGGCTTCCTCCCGACCATCTTCCAGGGGACGGCCTTTCAGCCGCAAGGCGAGCCGATCGGCAACCTGACCCGCCCGGCCGACCTGCCGCCGCAACGGCAACGCCAGCAGCTCGACCTGCTCCGACAGCTCAACCAACGCCACCCCGCTGCCGACGAGCCGGAATTGGCCGCCCGCATCGAGACCTTCGAGCTGGCCTACCGCATGCAGATGGCCACGCCGGAAGCCCTCGACCTGAGCCGCGAAAGCGAAAAAACCCGCCGCCTCTACGGCCTGGACAACCCCAAATGCGCCCACTTCGCCCGGCAGTGCCTGATCGCCCGCCGCCTGGTCGAACGCGGCGTCCGCTTCGTCCAAATCTACAGCGGCGGCATGGAAAACGACCTGAGCTGGGATGGCCACAACAACATCGCCAAAAACCACGGTGGTTTTGCGGCAGAGACCGACCAGCCCATCGCCGCACTCCTGACCGACCTGGAAGCCCGCGGCCTGCTCGAGCAAACCCTGGTCCTCTGGGGCGGCGAGTTCGGACGCCTCCCCATCGTCCAAAAAGGGAGCGGCGGCCGCGACCACAACCCCCACGCCATGACCTACTGGCTAGCCGGCGGCGGCGTCAAAGGCGGCGTCAGCTACGGCGCCACCGATGAAGTCGGCTTCAAGGCCGTCGAAGACCGCGTCAGCGTCCACGACCTCCACGCCACCATCCTCCACCTGCTCGGCCTCGACCACAAAAAGCTCACCTACCGCTACAACGGCCGCGACTTCCGCCTCACCGACGTCTACGGCCAGGTCATTCAGGACATCCTGGCGTGAACCGGCGGCGACCTGTCCCCCGATGCAACAACGACCGGCCCGGCTTCCTGGCTGTAGACGCTGTCCAAGCGCAGGGTCACGGCGACCTGTCCCCCGATGCAACAACGACCGGCCCGGCGGCTATCCGCCCCATGCGGCCGCCACCGCAAAAATCGTACCGGCTTCTGTTGACGCTGGCCGGTTTGCAGGTTATCAGTGGAATAATACCTGTGATGTCCTGCCGGTCGGGCCGGGGGGTGGCCCCCGGGCCGGCGGACGCCGGAACGTCGGGCCGGCGATCCCTCCCCGACGAACCCTAGCCTAAGGAGACTCGGCAATCCCTCCGTCTGACCGTGATGCCTCGCCCCGCGCACCGGCTGGCCCCCGGATCAACGACCAAATCCGGATCTCACCTGTCCGACTGATTGGTGCGAACGGTGAACAACTGGGAATCGTGGAGACCCGTAAGGCCCTGGAGATGGCCCAGGATGCGGGTATGGACCTCGTCGAGGTGGACCCGCACGCCCGCCCGCCCGTGTGTAAAATTATGGACTATGGCAAATTCAAATATGCCCAGTCCAAAAAGACCCACCACAAGACCCACCAGCCCAAGCTCAAGGAGATCCGCGTCCGGCCCAAAACCGGCGAACACGACATCGAAACCAAGGTGAATCAGGCGCGTAAGTTCTTGCAGCACAACGACAAAGTGCAAGTCAACGTCCTGTTCCGCGGCCGCGAAATCCAGCACATCGAGGAAGGGGAGCGGGTCATGAAGCAGATCCTCGCGGCGTTGGAGAACGAGGCCCGCATCGAGACGCCGCCGCGGATGGAAGGGAAGCGGATGTTCGCTATCCTGGCCCCCAAGCCGGAGTCGAAAGGGGGCAAAAGCGGCGGCAAGGCGGCAGCCAGCCCGGCCCGCCCTCTCCCCGCTCCGCCGGGGACGCCGGCCCCTGCGGTCAGCAATCCCCCGCCACCCGCCAACAATTGAATGGGTGTTGATGGAATGGGCGTTGGAGCGACCACGGCTCCAGGCCGACTCCTCCCGGCTCCCCTCGCGTGCGTCACGCCGCCGGCGGAGCCATTTCTTCGGGCTGGTCGATCACCGCCTGCTCGGCCGCGGTCGATTTGGGCGGGTGGAACAGCACCGCCAGCAACGCCGCCGCCACCAACGCCGCACCCATCGAGTACTGAAACACCGCCGGATAGTCCACCCACTTGTTCACCGGGTCGGTCACGTAAATCTCCCGCAGGCGGCCGCACACGAAATTGGCCACAAACGGCCCCACCCCTAGTATCAGCACGTTGAACAGTCCCTGGGCGCTGGCCCGCACGTCCTTGGGAAAATACTCGTCCACGAAAATGTAGACCGTGGCGAAGAAAAAGGCGTAGCAGATCCCGTGCAGCACGTTCACCGTGATCGCCGCCCACTGCTCCGGATAATAGGCAAACACGGCAAACCGTGCGGCGTGCCCCAACACCCCCACGATCATCGTGATCCGCCAGCCGAACGTCTTGAGCACGTAGCCCAAAACCAGCATCGTCAGAATTTCGGCGATCTGCCCGATTTTCATGACCGCCCCGACCCAGTTGGCCGGAATATCGACCAGGCCGCCGTCCGCCTTCGGTCCCAGGAAGGTGAACGTCCAGTAGAAAAAGCTCTGGTGCACCGCGGCGTCAATAAACGTGACCACAAACAGCACGGCGATGAACGGATACCGCAGATACCGCATCGCCTTCAGCCAAGCCAGGGCATCGGCGGCGGTCGCCGCTGGCTTGGGGGGCGTGTGCGGCAGCAGCAGGCTGTACCCGGCCAGCACAAACGAGGCGATCGCCGCAACCAGGAAGATGTACCGCTTCATCTCCATGGCCGCTTCGCCTACCAGTGAGGTCCCCAATGCTGCACCCAGCCAGTTTGCAAACCCCACGTCCGCCAGCCGCGGAACCTGCGACCAGTCCACCAGCAGGAAAATGAACGGCCAGCTCGCCACGATCCAGCCGATCGTCCCCCACACCCGCACCGGGCCAAACTCCTGCTGCGGGTCCCGCAGGTTGGCAAAGGCGATCGAGTTGGTGATCGAGATCGTCGGCACGTAAAACAGGCAGTGCAGCAGCATCAGCAGGAAAAACGGCCAGAAATACAGCTTGGCCTGGTCGGGGGAGGTGGGCCGCACGAAAAACAGCCCTAACATCGCCGCACCGCCGACCAGGTGGCTGAAGGCCAAAAATTTCTCGGCGGCGAAGTGCCGGTCCGCAAACTGCGTGCTGAAAAACAACGCCACCAGGGCCCCGAGGTTGAACGCCCCAAAGATCAGCGGCAACTGCCAGTCGTTGTTGAACCCCAGCTTGGGGATGTAGTCGAATCCCAGCTCGAACCAGGCCCCCCAGATGAAAAACTGCAGGAACATCATCACCGACAGCTTGAGGCGGAGCACCCGTTCGTGGGCATTGTCCAGCGGTAGCGGCGGGGTCATCGGCGGTCCTCGTCATGGGGTAACTGAGTCGATGCATCGTTGGGCTTGCCGCCCGGGCGATGCGGCGGCAGCGGCGACGCATGCGGTAACGTCATCGAGTGTAAGAGGTTGCGGCACGGACGGCAAGCACCTATCGCCCCGCTGCTGTTAGCCGCCGACGACAGGGCCGTTTGAGCATACCCAACCTCGGGGCTACGGCCGCCGGCTTTATTTCACTTGGCCTTTCCGGGGGCAGGGTGAAGCCGCTTAGGGTGCGCACGGGGCTACGGCCGCCGGCTTCATTGCGCTTGGCCCAGGCGGTCCAGGATGTTGCGGGTGATCTGGACGACGGCGGGGTCCTGGCCGCGCAGGCCGTGGCTCCAGTCGGTGGTGCCGACGGTCACGACGGTGCCGCCGCGGGTGTAGGTGCCCACGACCGCATAACCCTGCCGCCCTTTCTGCCATTTTTCGTACCATTCGCAGTCGTCCGGGTGCCAGCGGGCCGGGGCGGTGGCTAACACGACGAACCCTTCCGGCGTGCCATCGCGATGTGTCGGATAGGGTAGGCCCTCTTTCCATTCCAGCTCGCAGCCGTCGCATTCGTAGCCGACGACCTTGTAGTGCGGCAGTTTGGCCCCGAAGGAATCCCCCCGCCGCAGGTGCGTCCCGGCGAAAAGCCAATGCTCCGGGCGGTGGACGGTAAACGCCCCGCTCCCGTCCATCAACTGCCCATGGCTGCGATGGTAGCCGCCCCACAAAAAGCCGACGCCGGTCAGCCGGTTTTCCGGACGGTTGACTAGATAATGGCTCCACAAGGTGGTCAGGGTGGCGAATTTCCCTTGTTTGTAATGGGGGTCGTCGCCGAAGGACTGTTTCCAGCAGACCAAGGCCCGGCCGTGGTCCTCGCTGCGGACCTGCCAGCAGCAGGTGTTGCCCGAGAAGAAAGCGACGTTGCCGCCGCGGGCGATGTAAGTCTCCAGATGGTCCCGCATCGGCGCCGACCAGTACTCGTCGTGCCCGACGCTCAGCACCAGCCGGTAGTGCGACAGCAGCTCGGGGTGGAACTCCAGGTCGCTGTTGACGCAGTAGTCCAAGGTATAACCGTTGGCCTCGGCCCAGCGGATGAACGGCTCTTCCCAGATCGCAAACTGCGAACTGATCGGGCGGTCAAAAGAGACGCGGCGGCCCTGGACCTTGTGCCGCCCGTTGTACGCGTAGAGGCTATAGCCGCCCCAGTTCGTGTAGGCGTTGTAGGTATTGGTGGCGAGCTGCAGGAGGATTTTGGTCCGCTGGCCCGGCTGGGCGGGTCGGACGACGAAAAAGACCTGGCCCAGCGGCGGCGCGTCCGCGGCGGCATCGGCCCCGTAAAACCGCACCAGGTAATAGCCCGACGGCCATTCGGCACGGACCCGGCACCGCAGGGCCACCGGCCAGCGGCACCCCTGCGCGGACGCGTCCGGCGGCACCGCCTGCGGCCGCAACCGCACGGCCTCCCGGCCCGTCTCCAGCGGCGTCCACCCCCGCGGGCCGACTCGTCCCACCCCCCACCGCACCGCCGCCGGCTCCGTCGCCGACAGATGCAACTGCACCTCCTCCCCGGCCACGTAGCTCAACTGGTGGGCGTAGCCCTCGACCCGCACCGCCCCTTTCTGCTGGCCTACGGCCCGTGCGGCGTGGCCCAGGCCGCCCGCCGCCAGCCCCACCGCCGCCCCCTGCAACAGACCCCGCCGCGACAGTTTCCACTCCATCAGAGCCTCCTCCGCCTCAGGCAACCGCAACCGACTCGCCACGCACGCGGCGACCCGTCCGCCGGCGCCGCCCGTGTCGCGTTCCCGTGAGATTACCCCTAGCAGTGTAAACGGACCGCCGGAGCGTGTCAAAAACGATTATTGCGGCATCGCCCGCGCTGGCGGCATCGCCCCGTCGTCGCCACTTGCCATTCGGTGTCAAGTAACACTATCCGCATAACCCTCTCCGCATAGCACCGTCCGCCGAATTATGTCATGGTCGCCGGCGCGGCGGGGGGAGTCCTGGTCGCCGGGGTTGTCCTTTGACCCGACCGGGCGGCGTGTGTACAATGCCCGGCAACTACAAGCCCGCCCCCGTTCCCTTTTGAGCGAGCCACAACCATGACCGCACGACTCCTGCGCATCGTACCCCAAGCGCTGGCGGTGACGATCGCGACGGCGATGACCCTGGCGAGCCTGGCACCGTCCGACGCAACGACCGCCCCGGCCGCTGAGGGGACGGCCGACCCGCCCGTGGTTCTCCGCGGCTCCGACGGCCCCGGCCGCGGCAAACACGTCGTCCTCATCAGCGGCGACCAGGAATACCGCTCCGAAGAGACCATCTCGCAGTTGGCCAAAATCCTCGCCCACCGTCACGGCTTCACCTGCACCGTCCTGTTCACCGTCGATCCCAAAACCGGCACGATCAACCCGAACATTCCCAACATTCCCGGCCTGGAGGCCCTGGCCAAAGCCGATCTGATGGTCATCTTCACACGGTTTTTGAACCTTCCGGACGAGCAGATGGCGGCCATCGACGCCTATCTGGCCTCGGGCCGGCCGGTCGTCGGCCTGCGGACCGCCACGCATGCGTTCAACATTCCCGCCGGCCGCAAATACCATCGCTACTCGTGGAACTACAAGGGGGCCGACTACGAGGGGGGCTTTGGCCGGCAGGTGCTCGGCGAGACCTGGATCGCCCACCACGGCGCCCACGGCAAGGAAGGGACGCGCGGGCGGATCGCCCCCGGCCAGAAAGAGCATCCGATCCTGCGTGGCGTCGCCGACGGGGCCATCTTCGGCCCCACCGATGTCTACGCCGTGCGGCTGCCGCTGCCAGGGGACAGCACGCCGCTGCTGCTCGGCGAAGTGACCGCCAGCCTGGAGCCGACCTCGCCAGCGGTACCCGGCAAAAAGAACGACCCGATGATGCCGATCGCCTGGACGAAGACTTACGCCGCCGGCGAACGTCGCGGCCGCGTCTTCACCACCACCATGGGGGCGTCGCAGGACTTCGCCTCCGAAGGACTCCGCCGCCTGATCGTCAACGCCTGCTATTGGGCGGTGGGTCTGGAGGACCACATTCCGACAGCAAGCAACGTCGAGATCGTCGGCACGTTCCGCCCCTCACCGTTCGGCTTCCGCAAGCCGGAAGCGTGGCGGGACAGCCCCAAGCCGCTCGAGCTGTTCCGCTGACGCTGGGCGCCCAGGGGAATTGGGCGGCATCCGCCAGCGCGGTCTTTCCGCGGGTTACCATTCGCCGCGGCGGCCGGCCCGCTCACAGCAACATCCCGGCCACCGAGGCGTTCAGCAGCGTCGCCAAAAAGCCCCCTAGCAAGGCCAGCAGCCCCAGACGGGCCAAATCGCCCCGACGCTCCGGGGCCATCGCCCCGATCCCGCCCAACTGGATCCCGACCGAAGCGAAGTTCGCAAATCCCGTCAGGGCGAACGCCAGCAGGGCCACGCTGCGCGGCTCCAACTGCCCGCCGTACTTCTCGGCCAACAGGACGTACGCGACGAACTCATTGAGCACCAGCTTGGTCCCCAGCAGCTCGGCGGCCGCCCCGATGTCCGCACTCGGCACTCCCAGCAGCAGCGCCACCGGATAAAACAGCACGCCGAAGACTATCTCCAGGCTCAACGGCTTGTCCCAGCCGTATGCCTGTTGCCAGCCCATTGCCGCATCCACCGCGGCCAGCAGGTGGTTGAT